>Ga0116227_10007643_pt1 | contig 20942 bp, 13 predicted proteins | sample S1TSphgellanicum_FD_89693 | JGI IMG/M metagenome (GOLD analysis project Ga0116227, IMG submission 89693) | Host-associated microbial communities from peat moss isolated from Minnesota, USA - S1T2_Fb - Sphagnum magellanicum MG | ecosystem: Host-associated > Plants > Peat moss > Unclassified...
CGCTCGTGTTCGTTGCGTCTCGCAGCGATCTGCCGTCCGAGTTCTACGAGCGAACCCGAACCGGGACGGTGACGAAGCTAACGTCGTATAACGATGCGATTGCGAAGCTCGATCTCGCCAGTGCCGCAACCGTTGACTTCCCGACCGGTGCCGGACAACCGGCCGATGCGGTGCTCTTGAAGCCGGCGGGCTTTGCCCCGGGGCGCCGGTATCCGCTCGTGCTGGTGATTCACGGCGGCCCGACGAGTGCGTCGTCGCTCGGGTTCGATACGTTCGGCCAGTTGCTGGCAGCACGCGGCTGGCTCGTCCTCGAACCGAACTATCGCGGCAGCGACAACCTCGGCTATGCCTATCAGCACGCCGTCCTCTACGATCCCGACGAAGGCCCCGGCAGAGACGTGATGGCGGCGGTCGACGCCGTGCGCGCGATGGGGATCGTCGACGAGCGACGCATGGCCGTCTCCGGTTGGTCGTACGGCGGCATCATGACGGCCTGGATGATCTCGAAGTATCACGTTTGGCGGTCGGCCGTTTCGGGCGCCTCGGTCGACGACTGGGCGACGGATTACGGCACGGCCGACGACAGCGACTCCGATGCGGCGCTCTTCCACGGCTCGCCGTTTACGGGCGACGCCGCCGAGTACCGGCGCGTCTCGGCGATCACGTACGTCAAAGACGTAACCACGCCCGTGCTCATTCTCTCCGACGTCGGTGATAATCGCGATCCGTTCGCCTCGTCGTCGATGTATTGGCGGGCCCTGCGCGACAATCACAAGGACGCGACCCTGCGCGTGTGGCCCATCGACGGCCACTTTCCCCACGACCCCGTGCGCGCCGCCGACGTGTACGAGCATTGGATCGACTACATCGCGGAGCATTTTTGAGGCGCGCGCGGCGCCGGGCGTTATTGTCCGCTGATCACGACGAGGCCGATCTTGGCGGTCCCATCGACGAGTTCGCCGACCGCCGTTTCTTTATCGACGGATGTGATCTGGAGCGAGCCGCGTTTGGAGTGCGACTCCAACATTTTGCCGCTATCGGGATCGCGCAATTCCTTGGTCTCGTTGATCGCAAAGTACGTGCCGACCGTCACGCCCTTATTCTCGCCGGCGTTGATGATGATCGACTTGCCGTCGACCGAAAGTATCCGGCCCGTGATGGCCGGTCCGGCCGGTGCCTCGACCAGCTTCGCCGGATCGAGCTTCTTGACGAGATCGTTCGCGACCGTCGTGAGCAACTGCCCGACCGTCGAACTCTCGAACTTTTCGCTCGTGTAGCCGGCGTTGCCGAAGCCCATGCCGCTAAGACCCCAGCCGGAAAGTGAAAAGGACGTCGCGCTCTTGGTCGCCGTATCGTCGACCGTCTCCGCGATGCGCCCGGTGTTCGCCTCGACCACGCGGATGTTCGCGTGGAGCGTGATCGTCGTCGAATTCACCCCGCCGCCGCCGCCGAGCAAGCCGCCCGTCAGACGGTTCGTAATGCCGCCGACGTTGCCGCCTTGGCCTCCGGTCTTATCGAACTGAATGATGCGTCCAAAAATGAGATAGCTGGCGCCGAGCATTCGCCCGAGTTTCGCCTCGGTGCTCGGCGCGACGTCGCCGCTTTGCGAGAGGCTTTGCTCGGTTTGGATCGCTTGGATGTGCGAGCGGTCGACCACGCTGTAACCGCCGGCGTTCACGAGTTTGTCGGTCATGATATCCGAGAGCGCATCGCCCGGATCGAAGCCGCCGACGCCCCACCAACTCGTGACTCCTTGCGAATCGAAGCCGTAAATCGCGACGCGCGGGTCCGCTGCGGCGGCGGCTGAAACCAAAGAAGGGCCGAGCGCAAACGCGACGAGGATCGAGCTCAAAAACCATGCCGATCTCAAGGGGCCATACCTCACGCGAAAAGAGCACGCGGAACGTGCTGAAACGTCTCGGGGCTCGCGACCTCTACTTCTCCGGAAGCCGCGGTTCCTGGAGCGGCCGGAAAGCGGGAACAAGATTTCGCGTCCCACGAGGAGTTGCTTCAATCGGATTGCGGTAAGTAGCGCCTAGCAAGATGATACTCAAGCGGCCGGCTCAAACGCTCGGTATTTTCGACATCGAGCTTACCGAAGGCGTCACGGTAGCGAAGCTCTTCGTCATGTCGGCGGCGCTTGTCTCACTTTTCGTCGACCAATCGTTCGCCGGCGTCTTTAGCGCCATTCAAAGCTATGCGGGCGGCTCGCTAGGAGCGACGGCCGACGAACTGCCCTGGACCACCATCGGCTACAACGCGTTCTACTACGTCATGATCCTCTTGACGCCGTGGCTGATGGGCCGTTACGGACGGCGCGCCGTCTTCGGGGCGGGGCACGCGACGTTCGGCATCCTTTCGTTGTACCTTGCGGTCACGACGTCGCTGCACGGCTTTATGATCGGGCGTTGCTTCGAGGGGCTCGCGCAGGGCACGTTTTTCGTGTGCTCGGTCATCACCGTGCTCACGTTGTTTCCGGCGAAGCTGCGCGGCTACGCGTTTTCGGTCTTTTCCGTTACGTCGCTCTCGGGAGCGGCGTCGGGGCAGTTCATCGGGGGATGGTTCATCGACCACGGCTATTGGCGCGACGCCTTCGTCCTCTACGCGGTGCTCGCAACCTTCGCGGGTACCATCATCGCGCTCTTGCTCGATGCCGCAGGTCCCAAATCCATGCCTCGCTTCGACTCGGCCGGCGTCGCGCTCGCTTTCGTCGCGTTCTTCAGTTACCAGTACGTGCTCGCGTTCGGCGAACGGCGCGATTGGATCTGGAGCGCGGACATCGTCTTTTTCGGAATCGTCGCGATCGTCGCGTTCGCGGCCTTCGTCCGCTACGAGGTGGCGATCGCTCCCCGAGGCTTCGTCCCGCTCAAGCTCTTCGAGAACCGCAATCTCGCCGTCGCAAGCCTGCTCGGATTTGGCCTCGGCGTGCCGCTCTTCGGCGCGAATCTCTTCGTGCAGTTCACCGAAGGGCAGCTCGGGTTTCCGCCGTCGACCGCGGGGGCGCTGCTGATGCTGCGGATCCTTGCGATCGTCTTCTTCGCGCCGACCGCGGTCCTGCTGGTCAACGCGAACAAGATCGACGTCAAGGTCCCCGTTGCGCTCGGCTTCGTGTTCGTACCGGTTTCTTATGCGCTGCTGGCCGTCCAGACGACGTTCTTTTCCGATTTTACGACCTTCTTGATCGCGATCGTCATCTCGGGAGCCGGGTTCGCGTGTCTGTTCTCGCCGATCGCGAACGCGATGGTCCGCTCGCTGCCGGAGTCGGATCGTGCCGACGGCATCGCCATCTTCAAGATGGTGCTCTTGCTCGGCGGGTCGCTCGCGGCAACGGTCCTCGCCGTCATCTACGACCATAGCCTTGCGGGCTACATCGCGCTGCTCTCGGGCGATGCGACGCTTCATCATCTCGCCCAAATCGGCAAGCTGCAAGCGGTCGCGATCGTTCCCGCCGTCGTCGCGCAACAGGCATCCGTGCTCGCGTACGCCGATAATTCCAAGTGGGTCGCACTAGCGTCGCTCATCAATCTGCCGCTGGTCGTACTTCTTCGCAAGCCCGCGGCGTAGCGCACCCGTCCTCGCCGGGGGCTTTCTTGCGGCCCGTATAAGCGTGGCGGAATGAAGACATTGCCGACCCTCAATCGCCGCGTCGTGCTCGCCTCGCGTCCCGTCGGTGCGCCGACCGTGAGCGACTTTTCGTTCGAAGAAGCTCCCGTGGCCGAACCGGGCCCCGGCGAGCTGCTGCTGCGCACGATCTATCTTTCGCTCGACCCGTACATGCGCGGCCGAATGAGCGCGGCGAAATCCTACGCCGCGTCGGTTGAGATCGGCGGCGTGATGGTCGGGGGGACCGTCAGCGAAGTCGTCGTCTCTCACAACGACGGCTTCGCAGCCGGCGACATCGTCGAGAGTTACGTGGGGTGGCAAGAGTACGCGATCTCCGACGGCACGGGCCTCGTCAAGATCGACCGGACGCGCGGGCCGATTTCAACGGCGCTCGGCGTTCTCGGCATGCCGGGACTGACCGCGTATTCGGGTCTGCGGGAAATCGGCAAACCGAAAGCGGGCGAAACAGTCGCCGTCGCCGCCGCAACCGGCCCCGTCGGTTCGCTCGTCGGCCAACTCGCGAAGCAGCAGGGGTGCCGGACCGTCGGCATCGCCGGCGGCGCGGAAAAGTGCGCGTATGCCGAACGCGAACTCGGCTTCGACGTCTGCGTCGACCATCGCGCGCCCGACCTGCGAGCGCGGTTGAAGGCCGCCGCACCGAACGGAATCGACGTCTACTTCGAAAACGTCGGCGGCGCCGTCCTCGAGGCGGTCGTACCGCTGATGAATCCGTTCTCGCGTATGCCCGTTTGCGGCATCATCGCGTGGTACAACGCGACTTCGTTCGAAGGCCCGGACCATCTGCCGATGATGATGCGCGCGATCCTTTCGAACCGCATCACGGTGCGCGGGTTCATCGTCAGCGACTTCGCCGCCCTGCGCGCGGACTTCCACAAGGACGTCGGCCGGCTCGTGCGGGAGGGCCGCGTGGTGTACCGCGAAGATATCGTCGAAGGGCTCGAGCGCGCGCCCGAAGCCTTCATCGGTCTGCTCGAAGGGCGCAACTTCGGCAAGATGGTCGTCCGCGTCTCACCGGAAAACTAGGCGCGACGATTCGACGGAAATTCGACGCACGCTCGACGGCGGTTGGGTAATCTGATGGCGAGGGGTACGTTCCGGAACGGGGGCTTCGGAACGCACCCCTCAACTTTTAAAGTCGGGGCCTCGTTGAAGTCGGGGCGGCGACGCCCCCCGACGGCCCCCGGGCCCGGACTCCCGGGCCCGTTGAGCTGGACCGTGAATTGGTTGGCGATGGTGCGGGGGCGGCTGTATGGCCGTGATGGGGCAAACGGGGCTTGGGGCGGCGGTTAACGAAACGCGGCGGGTGCTCGAAATACGATTGCTCGGGCCGCCCGAATTTTTTTATGCGGGCGTTCCGTATCGCTTTTCGGCCCCGCCGCGAACGTTGCCGCTCCTCGCTTGGCTTTTGTTGCACCGGCGCTCCGGGCTCGCGCGCGATGCGCTCGCGTTTACGTTTTGGCCCGATTTACCGGAGGATGAAGCGCGCAGCGACCTGCGGCGCCATCTTTACTATTTGGGCAAGGCGCTTCCGCCTACGACCGGCGAACCGTGGGTTCGCGCCGATAAGAAAATCGTCGGCTGGAACGACGGCGTCGGCGCGGTGGTCGATCTTGCCGAATTCGAGCGCCTCGCCGCTGACGACGCGACCCTCGCGCAGGCGGTGACGCTCTATCGCGGGCCGTTTCTCGAAGGCCTCGAGGACGAATGGATCGAGCCCGAACGCGAGCGTCTCAAAATACTCGCGGAAGGCGCGTTGCAGAAGTTGGTCGCGCGCTACGAAATCCGCGAGCCGGAGCGCGCAATCGGCTACGCGCAGCAACTCGTACGCGTCGACCCGTGGCGCGAAGACGCGATCCGCAGCCTGATGACCCTGCGTCACCGCGGCGGCGATCGCGCGGGAGCGCTGCGGGAATATCGCGACTTCGCCGAGCGGCTCAGACGCGAACTCGACGTCGAGCCGATGCCCGAAACGACGGCGGTGTACGATGCGATCGCGCACGGCAACGCGCCGCTCTCGCCACGGCTGCCGGTCGGTTCCGAACCTCCGGAGCCGGCGCAACCGCGTACGAACCTGCCCGAACGTTCCGCCGGCCTCATCGGGCGGTCCCAATCGCTTGCCGAGCTACGCGCGCTGCTCCAGACGACGCGGATCGCGACGCTCGCCGGGACGGGCGGCGTCGGTAAGACGCGACTCGCCGTCGATGCCGGCCGAGACGTTCTCGCGGACTACCCCGACGGCGTGTGGTTTGTCGATCTCGCGCCGATCGCCGACGAGTCGCTGGTCGTGACGGCCTTCGCCGCGGGTCTCGGCGTCGCGCAGGCGACCGAGCGTCCCGCGCTCGCAAACGTCGCTGCGGCGCTTCGCCACAAGCGGCTTCTGGCGATCGTCGACAACTGCGAGCACGTCGTCGCGGAGGCGGCGCGGGTCATTTCCGAACTCGTCGCAACGTGTTCCGAACTCAGCGTGCTCGCGACCAGCCGGGAGCCGCTCGCCGTCCGCGGCGAACGGGTTTACCGCGTTCCGTCGCTCGACGTACCGCCCGCTTTCGAAACCCTGACCCCCGAGCAGGCGCGCGCGTTCGGGGCGGTGGCCCTCTTCGAAGCGCGCGCCGCGGCGGGCGATCCGTCCTTCGCGCTCGCGCGCGAGAACGTCGCGGCCGTCGTGGAGATTTGCCGGCGGCTCGACGGCATCGCACTCGCGATCGAACTCGCGGCCGCGCGGGTGACGACGCTGTCGCCGCGCGATTTGGCCCGCCGGCTCGAGGAGCGCTTTCGCGTCCTCACCGGCGGCGAGCGCACTGCCTTGCCGCGCCAGCGGACGATGCGCGCAACGATCGACTGGAGCTGGGACCTCTGCAGCGAGGCCGAGCGGATCCTCTTCCGCCGCGCCGCCGTCTTCAGTGGCGGCTGGACGCTCGAGGCGCTCGAAGCCGTCGCGTTCGAAACGCCGCTCGAGCCCGCCGACGCGGTCGACCTCGTCGGTTCGCTCGTCGAAAAGTCACTCGCGGTCGCGGAGGTCGGACCCCGCGGCACGCGCTACCGTCTGCTCGAATCGTTGCGCGCGTACGCGCTTGAAAAACTCGATGCGGCCGGCGAACGTGAGGCAGTCTGCACCCGTCACGCGGCGTGGGCCGCCGAGTTCGGCCGCCGCGTCGATGCGGCGTATCAGACGATGCCGGACACCGCCTGGCTCGCGCTTGCGACCTCGGAACTCGATAACGTTCGCATCGCCCTCCAGTCGACGCTTTCCGAGGACGGCGACATACGCCTCGGCGCGGAACTCGCCAGCGCCTTCGGCATGGTCTGGGATTACGGCACGAGCCGCGTCGATCGCCGTTGGCTCGACCTCGCCTACGAAAAGCTCGATCGCAGTGCGAACCCGGAACTCACCGCGCGGCTCCTCTGGCAGATCGCTTCGATTTCGCACGCCGACGCGACCCACGCCGAGTGGATCGCGCTCGCGGTCCGCGACCGCGGCGACCGGCGCACGCGGGCCGACGCGGCTTGCTGGCTCGCGCAGGCGGCACTGCGTTCGCGGCGGCTCGATGCCGCGGGGAAGGCGCTCGCGGAAGCAGCGGCACTGCAAGATGCGGTCGAACGGCCGAAGGCCTTTGCTTTGCTCGAGCGATTGCGCGGCGAACTCGCGGCGCTACGTGACGAACGCGCCGTCGCGCGCCGGCACTTCGAGCGGGCGATTGCGTCGGGCACTTCGAGCGGCGCGACGGGTCTGGTCGCTTCGACGCGCCTTTCGCTCGCGGCGCTCGACTTCGACGAAGGCGACCTCGCAGCCGCGCGCGCCGCCGCCGACGATGCGCGCCGCAGTTTGTACGCGACCTTCGGGCACACGCTCGCATACGCGGACGCCGCGGCGGCGGTCGCCGCCTTCGCCGTCGCGGCCGACGATCTCGACGAGGCGCGCGCGCGCGGGCGTGAGGCGCTCGAACTCGCCCGCGACTTGGATTTCCCCGGGCGCGCCGTGGCGTACATCGAAGTTCTCGCCCTGGTGGCGGCGGTGCGCGGCGAACTCGAACGAGCCGCGTTTCTCTTCGGCTTCGTCGAGGGCGAACGCGCGCGTCATGCCGAGCCTTTGACGAGCCGTGAAGCCGTCGTCAACGATCGTCTGCGCGCGTTGCTCGAGGGGGCCGGCGGGAGCGACGGCCTCGCGCAGAACCGCGCTCTCGGTTCGATCTCCGGCGTCGACCGCGCGATCTCGGAAGCGCTCGGCGTTTAGGACCGGCTAATCAGCCCGCAGCAGGCGTCTCGGCAGTCCGTGGCAAGGCCGGCGTCTAACGAGGCTGCATGGCCGCATGTATCTTTTGGAAGCCATAGAGTTCGCGCCGTCGCTCGCTATGTTAACCGCCGTCGCGCACGAGTTCGACGAACTCGGCCGTTCCAGCGGCGGTGCCGTGGACCCGAGCGTGCGGCGCGAGGCGCTCGCAGCCTACGAACGTCTCTCGCGCGTGCGCGAAACATTGCCGCCGCGCTGGCGGCACGACTATCGGGCCCTCTCATTCGCCGGCCTGCTGTGGTCGAGCGGACGCGTTCGCGTGCCGGCGCTGCCGCGGCACGACCCGCGTGCGCGTGTCGCGGGCGACGATTCGTTCGCCGGCGATGCGCCGGCACTGGCGCTCGAGAATGCCGGCGGCCTCGTGCATCTAGGCAGTACCTATCTCGAACCCGCTCAGCGGCTCGGCGACCCGCGCGTTACCTTGCTCGCGCTCGCGGACGCGAAGCGAACGATGCCCGAGCGCGTGGCAACGGTCGCCGGGCGCATCGTTACATCCGATGCAGACCGCTTCACGGCACTGGCGACGGCCTTTCAAAATTGCGGCGCCTATGTCGAGATTCCCGCGGACGTCGCGCTCGATGCGCCGTTGCAGCTCCTCTGGAGTTCGCGGCCCGGCGAAACGAGCGCCGTCTTCGCGCAGACGGTCGTGCGCCTCGGCCCGAACGCGCGGGCAACGATTCTCGAACGCCACGCCGGCAGCACCGAATCGTTCGTCTGCGGAACCGTCGAGATCGAACTCGGACCCGGCGCGCAGCTCGACTACGTCGTCGTGCAGCAAGCCGATGAGGGCGCGCGCGTTCTCGTGCATCGCGGCGTGAGTTGCGAAGCGGGGGCGCGTATCGGCTGGCATGTGGCTGAACTGGGCGGAGCGCTCGCGCGCTCGGTGATGACGACGCGCCTCGAACACCCCCGGGCCGAGGCCGAGCTCAACGCACTTTTCTTCGCGCGCGGTTTCGGCCACGTCGACCTCGCGACGGACGTGGACCATCGCGCTTCGGAGACCCGCTCGCGCGCGGTCGTACGCGGCGTGGCGACGGGGCGCGGGCAAGGGCGCTTCCGCGGCGGCATCCGTATCCGCCCCGGCACGGAGCGCTGCGACGCGACCTTACGCGACGACTCGCTCTTACTCTCGCGCGATGCTTATCTCGAAGCGATTCCCGCGCTCGATATCGGTGCGAACGACGTCTCGGCGTCGCATGCCGCGACGGTCGGTGCGCTCGATGAGGAAGAACTCTTCTACGTACAGAGCCGCGGCATCGCACGCGGCCGCGCGGAACGCATGATCGCCCTTGCCTTCTTCGAAGCCGCGATCGCGCGCTTTCCCGGCGAAGCGCTGCGCGACGAGGTGCGCACGGCGCTCGACGCGGAGCTCGACGACGTCCCCGAAACCTTCGCGCAGTAGCTTCGCGCCGCTAGCCCCCGACGGAGAGCGATTGAAATTCGGTTTCGCTCAAACGGATCCCGGCCGCCTCAACGTTCTCTTCGAGGTGCGCTACCGACGACGTGCCCGGGATGGGAATGATGGCGGAAGAGCGATGCAGTAGCCAGGCGATCGCAATTTGATTGGAGCTCGCGTGCTTCGCTTTTGCGAGCGCGTCGAGCCGGGCGCTTGCGAGTTTGCCGGCAGCGAGCGGGCCCCAGGGAAAAAAGGCGAGCCCGTGCTCGGCACAGTAATCGACGACCGCGAGCGTTTCGTCGTCGGTGACGTGGTTGAATTCGGAGCGACCGCTCGAGGCATTGTTGAAACGGTTCTGTACCGAAACGACGTCCACGATCTTGCGGGCGGCTTCGATCTCCGTGACGTTGACGTTCGAAAGTCCGATATGGCGGATCTTGCCCGCCCGCTGCAGCTCCCCGAGCGCGCCGACCGAGTCCTCGAAGGGAACCGCGGGATCGGGCCGGTGCAATTGATAGAGGTCGATGCGCTCGAGCCGCAATCGCTTCAGGCTCCCTTCGAGCGCCGCACGCAAATGCGCGGAAGTGCCGTTCGGCGTCCATTTATCGGGACCCGGCCGCTCGAAGCCGCCTTTGGTTGCGATCACGAGCCCGGCCGGATAGGGCGCGAGCGCGTCGGCGATCAGTTCCTCGCTTACATTAGGGCCGTACGAATCGGCCGTGTCGATGAGGTCGACGCCGAGTTCCACTGCCCGCCGCAAGACCGCAAGCGCTCCCGCGCGATCTGCCGGCGCGCCCCAAATCCCTTTCCCGGTGATGCGCATCGCGCCGAAGCCGAGCCGGTTGACGTGCAGGTCGCCGCCGAGCGCGAACGTACCGGCCGACTTTGCAGAGACCATCTGTTGTGCCATGGCGGCGTCTTACCCTAAAGCGGCGGTGAAGCCCCGGCGTCGCTTAGACGCGCAGCGGCCGGACCTCGATCCGGCCCGCATTGATGCGCGTTTCGAATTGCGGCTGTGGGAACGACGCCGGTCCCGCAAGCGCGCGCCCGTCGGCAAAGGCGAAGAGCGAGCCATGCCAGGGGCAGCGGACGCACGCGCCTTCGAGTTTTCCCTCGTCGAGCGGCGCACCGCGATGCGAACATGCTGCACCGATCGCGAAGATGTCGTCCTCCGTGCGAAACAGCAACAGCGGTACGCCGGCGAAATCGGCCCGCACCATCGCGTCGGGGCGTACTTTGTCCTCGTCGATGACCGGCACGAACGCATCCTCCGGCATGATCGGAACGGCGGTATGCTTGATACCGATCTGCATGCCGAACGAAAGCTCGCCGCCAAGATAGGCCGCAAGCGACATCGTGCCGTAGCCCGCGAACGCGAGCGCAATTCCGGCGCCGCGGTTACCGGCCCGCCGCGCTGCGAGCGAAGCGATGTAAGCCCCGGTCGCGGCGCCGTTTAGGACGGCGTGCGCCGTCCCGAGGGTCTTGGGTTCCTCGTCGGTGTCCGACCAATCCGCATAGCCGGTGATAGCGGCGCCCGAAGCGCCGAGAAGTCCGACGACGAGCGCGGCATCCGCGCCGCTCGCGAGCGTCGTATTGCCGCAGATTTCGAGCACATCGCAGACCGCCGTCACCGTCCAAGCACCGGTCGGAAGATCGGTGAGCAGCGGGTGCAGCGGATGACCGAGCCACGTTCCGTGCAAGAAGTTCGCGACGGCGGGCCCGCCGGCTTCGAGGAGCCTGCGCACGACGGGCTGGATGACGTTGGACAGCGGCTTCAGCCAGCCGCTCTTCGCAATGCGGTCGACGAGCCGCCGGTTGAACGACGTTTCCGGATTCAGCATCGAAGTTAGAGCGCTTCGCTAAGACGAACCAAATGCGCGAAGACCGCCGGCAGCGAAGTTACGTCGTGTTGTTCCACGGTGTCATCTACCCCGCCCGTTGCCCTTTTCACGTCTTCCAAGCGATGAGGGGCCGCCCGCCGTGCCAGGATGGAACGCCCGGCCCCTTGCCGGGCGAACGCCGCCGCGTCTCGTCAATCGCTTTCCGGTGCGGCCGTGTGGGAACGCGGCGGAACCGTCCCTAATACGAAGGGGCCGAGCCGACTTTTTCTGCTCGCCGCGATTCCTACCCGGAGGCACCCGATGATCGCCACCCGTTCCGCCGAACTTCCGCGCACGCTCTTCTCCGAGGAGCACGCGCTCTTGCGCGAGACGGCCCGCCGTTTTTGCGAGCGCGAGATCGCGCCGTATCACGCGCAGTGGGAAGCGCAGGGTCAGGTGTCGCGCGAGGTGTGGCGCAAAGCCGGGGCCGCGGGCCTGCTCTGCATGGCGCTGCCCGAAGAATACGGCGGCTCCGATTTAGATTTCCGCGCGTCGGTCGTGCTCATCGAGGAACTGGCGAAGATCAATGCGAGCGGCCCCGGCTTCTCGCTGCAATCCGATATCGTCGCGCCCTACATCTTGCACTACGGGAGCGACGAACAAAAGCGCACCTGGCTGCCCAAGCTCGCTTCGGGCGAGGTGATCTCGGCAATCGCGATGACCGAACCGGGCACGGGCAGCGATTTGCAAGCGGTCGCAACCCGCGCCGAGCGCGACGGCGACGGCTATGCGATCACCGGCGCGAAGACGTTCATCACCAACGGCGTGCTCGCCGACCTCATCATCGTCGTGGCGAAAACCGATGCGAGCGCGGGCTCGCGCGGCATCTCGCTTTTCTTAGTCGAGCGACACATGCCCGGCTTCCACGGCGCACCCGCCCTCAAGAAGCTCGGCCTGCACGCGCAAGACACCGCCGAATTCACGATGGATCGCGTGAAGGTGCCGGCAAGCGCCATGCTCGGCGCGCCCGGTATGGGCTTCAAGATGCTCATGAGCGAACTCGCGCAAGAGCGCATGAGCATCTCGGTGTCCGCCGTCGCTTCCGCCGAGGCGGGCCTGGCGGCGACGATCGCTTACGTGCGCGACCGCGAAGCCTTCGGCAAGCGCGTCCTCGATTTCCAGAATACGCGCTTCACGCTCGCGCGCCTCAAAGCGCAAATCGCGATGGCGCGCGCGTTCGTCGATCGCTGCGTCGAAGCGCTCGTCGAAGGGAAGCTCGATGCGGCAACCGCGGCGATGGCCAAGCTCGAAACGACGGAGCTCCAGTTCCGCGCACTCGACGCCTGCCTGCAGCTCCACGGCGGCTACGGCTACATGCAGGAATATCCCATCGCCAAGGCCTGGGCCGACGCGCGCGTGCAGCGCATCTACGGCGGCTCGAACGAGATCATGCTGGAGATTATCGGAAGAACGCTCGAGGGCTGAGCGCCCGCGGCGGCTGGAACCGCCGCGGCGGGGGTCGAACCGGGGAAGGTGCCTTTACGCAGCGATTTCTCGGCGCGCCGGTACCGGCTCGCGGAGATCGTGGAAACGATTCCGATCCCGGCGGCGGTCGCCTATGCCGAAGATCCCAGAGACATCGTCGTGAACGCGGCGCTCGCGGAGATCTTCGGCGTCGGCACGGCGGCCTTCACCATGTCCGCCGACCTCGAGGTGGCCGCCTTGCCGTTCCACTTCGAAATCGACGGCCGGCGCTATGCCCCGGGCGACTTGCCGCTGTTCGGGCGCTACCAGCCGGTGAAGGCGGCGGGAGTGGATCTCGAAGTGGTCCGGTCCGACGGCGTGCGCCTTCACCTTCACGGCCGTGCAACACCGCTTCTGGACGACGTGGGCGCACCGCAAGGCTCGCTCGCGCTCTTCCAAAATATCGACGCGCAGGTCGCCGCCGAGCGCCATGCGCGCGACCTCAAGGAACTGACGCCGGCCCTCCTCTTTACGCTCGACGCCGGCGGCGCGCTCGATTCCGTCAACCGTCGCTGGAGCGAACTGACCGGCGTTCCGGCCGAAGAATTCCTCGCCGGCGGCTGGCAGCGGTTCGCCCATCCGGACGACCTCGAGCGGATAACGGCGGAGTGGCCTGCGGCCCGCGAAGCGGGCCACGCGCACCGCTCGGAGCTGCGTTTGCGCCATGCCGACGGCGTCTATCGCTGGATTCGCATTGCGGTCGAAGGCGAGCGCGACGCCGCCGGTAACGTCGAACGGTGGTTCGGCAGCGCGTTCGACGTCGACGACCTGCATCGCGCGCTCGAAGCGATGCGCCTTCTCGGCGGCGTGAATCTCGCCGCGGACGACGACGTTCCGACGATGCTCGAACACCTCGCCCACGATGCCTTCGATGGGCTGGCCGACATCTGCGTGTTCGATCTCCACTCGCCCGATAGCGGCGATCTCGAACGGTTCGTGCTGAGCGCTCCGGGCATCGACGTTTCGCACGCGCGCATCGCGGCGAGCGAAGGCGCTCACCCGTCGCTCGCTCGCCGGGATGCGCGACACCCGGTCTTGACCGCGCTATCCCGCAACGAAACGCTTCACGTTCCGGTCGTGACGCCGCGCTTCATCGGCGAGGCGATCGACGACGCGCGCATTCGCGAAATGTGGGAGCTGATCGGCATCCATTCGCTCGTGGTCGTTCCGCTGCGTTCCTCGGGCCGTACGCTCGGAACGCTTTCGACAATGCGGTCACGGCCGGGTCGCCCGCCGTTCGACGTCACCGACCTGCGCGTGATCGAAGGCATCGCGTCGCGGGCGGCCGTTGCGATCGAAAAGATCCGGCTCAACGAGGCGCTCCGCGGCGAAGCCGCCGAACTCGAGGAACGCTACCGTTCTATTGCCGACGTCATGCCGCAGCTCATGTGGACGACCGATGCCGCGGGCCGTTTCGACTGGGTCAACCGGCGTTGGTATGAATTCGTCGGCCGTTCTCCCGCCGCCGGCCCCGACGATGCGATCCAGTTCGTTCATCCCGACGACGTCGCGCCGCTCGAACGGCGTTGGCTGGACTCGCAGGCCAGCGGAAAACCGTTCGAACTCGAATTTCGCATGCGGCGCCACGACGGCGTCTACCGCTGGTTCTTAACGCGCGCGACCTGCACGCGCGACGCGGCGGGGCGCATCGCGCGTTGGTACGGTTCGAACACGGACGTCGACGACGTACGCCGCGCGTCTCGCACGCTGCAAATTTTTGCCGATCTCGGCGAATCGCTCTCGGAGTCGCTCGGTTTCGGGGCGACGGTCGGCGCCGCGATGGCGATCGTCGTGCCCGAATTTGCCGACTGGGGCTTCATCAACCTCGTCGACGAGGACGGCGACCTGCGCGTTGCCGCCGTCTACCACGCGGATCCGGAGAAACACGCCGTCCTCGCCTCGCAGGTCGGCGAGGTGTACGCGCGCGGCGAATACGACGCGTTCGCGCCGGCCGAGGGGCAAGCGCGCGATCCGCGGGTCTATCGCGCCGCGACGCTCGAAGAAGCGGCGCTCGTCGTCGAGCCGGGCGTGCTCGATGCATTTTGGGAAGTCGGCTTCACCTCGGTGCTCGCCGTGCCGCTGCTCGTGAGCGGGGTTCAGCGCGGAACGCTCAACGTGGCGATGTACGAGAGCGAACGGGCCTTCGCCGAAAACGACGTGCCGTTTTTCCGCGAGATCGCGCGGCGCATTACGCCGGCAATCGCGAACGCCGAACTCTACGAACGCGAGCGGCGCGTCGCGCAGAGTTTTCAGAATGCGGCTCTGCCCGCGGCGCTCCCGAGCGTGGCCGGCTTCCGCTTCGATGCGATCTACGAAGCCGGCCGCGCCGAGGCATTGATCGGCGGCGATTGGTACGATGCCTTCCGGCTCGTCGACGGCCGCATCGTCATTTCGATCGGCGACGTCGCGGGCTCCGGCCTCGCGGCGGCCGTGACGATGGCGAACGTGCGGCAAGCGATTCGCGGAGTCGCGCAGGTGCACGCGGACCCCGCGCTGATGCTCGAAGCGGCCGACCGCACCTTGCGCGCGGAAACGCCCGACCGATTCGTGACGGCATTCGTCGGCGTGATCGACGGCGTGGGCCGCACGCTTTCGTACGCCTCTGCGGGACATCCGCCGCCGTTCGTTCGCGCGACGGACGGTTCGATCGTTCAACTTGCCTACGGAGGACCGCCGCTGGGTTTGCGAGAGAACGTGCGCGGCGGCGGGAACGTGATGAAGCTGCCCGACGACGCCTTCATGGTGCTCTACACCGACGGCCTCATCGAATCGACGCACGACGTCGATGAAGGCGAACGCCGTCTGCGCGCCGCGCTCGTGGATCCGGGAGTCGTCTTGGCGCAGCGCCCGGCCCTGGCAATCCACGACGCGGTGCTGATCGAGGGCTCGCGGGACGACGTCGCGATCCTCACGGTCGCTTTCGGCGATCCGCCGGAACTGACGCGCTGGAGTTTCGACGCGCGCGACGCTGCGTCGGCCCACGCGACGCAAAGGGAGATCGCCAAGCGGCTGCGGGCCGCCGGATTTAGCGAGGAGCGGCTCGTCGTTTGCGAACTCGTGATCGCGGAACTGATCGGCAACACGGTCCGGTATGCGCCCGGTCCGATCGACGTTTACCTCGAGCGCGACGACGACGTGCCCGTGGTTCACGTGCTCGACCGGGGCCCCGGTTTCGAATTCGCGGCCCGGCTCCCGCCCGACGTCTTCAGCGAATCGGGTCGCGGCCTGTTCTTGATCGCGACGCTGGCCGAGGATCTGCACGTCGTGCGCCGTCCCGACGGGGGCAGTCACGCGCGCGTCGTGCTGCGTTGAATGCAGGCCCACGTGTCGACGATCTCATTTTGCGCCGCTCGCACGCGGCGCGGAGTCGCTTCCCTATTGAGGGATGGTTCCGGCTACCGCAGAAACGGGTTCTTCGAGCCCGCGCGTAATTGTTTGATACCTTTGGGTCCCTTCGATGGGGATCACGGTAACGAACCCGGTGCTTCCGTTTCCCGGACTGGGCACGCTCAAATATCCATTTGCGATCGTTAAATAAAACGGAACGCTGAATTGGCCGCTGGTTCGCCAAAATCCGAGCCTGTGCAACGAGGGCAGATCGTAGACCCCGACGTTGTTCAAGCACGGGTCCGACGCGTACAGGCGCCCGAGACCGTCAAGCGCAAGGCCAAATGCTTGTTCGTTGCTGCTCAGGAATTTTCGGATCGGTGTGTTCGTCCCGGCGGGAATTTCGTATAGTTCGGTTACCGCTTCGCACAGTCCGATTGGATAGACGTCGGCGATGCCGCTAATCGATGCGAAGATGTTCCCGCGCGCATCGATCGTAACGCCTCGTACCGGATCGTTTGGATTCGGTAGGCGATACACGGCGATCGGCACGCCGAGCACCGAGAACTTGACCACCGACGATGGATTCTGTTCGGCGACGTAGACGTTCCCGACCGCATCGATAGCCACGTTGACCGGATGATTCAGGTTAGACGTCAGCGACCGTATCGGTCTGTCTCGCCCCGGGGCGTACACCAGAACGTTGCCCCCGTTGCCGTTCGCAACGTAGAGTTCGCCGTTTGCTGCCACCGCGATGCCTTCGGCTTCGACGATCCCCTTGGAGAAAGTGCCGATCGGCGCCGGATCCGGTCTGTTCGCAGGGTAGACGAGGACTCGCCCGAGAGACCTGTCCGCCACATATACGACTCGGGTGGCGCCGGATGCCGCCGACGCCGTCACGCTCGTGCAGATAAGAACAAGCGCCGCTGCGACCGACCTGATCTGGAAGTTCGCCATAGTTGTCCCCTACTGTTCAACCGCTTCGACGACGTTGTAGCGTGCTAAAGCGTGAGGCGCGAAGCAAAGAAAGCACCGTAGGGCCCCGTTGTCATTGGGCCTCGAGGTACCGACGTGTACGAGACGCTGCAAGAGGTGGGGCCGGTTCCTCGACGCGGAGCCGGTTTCTTAGGTGAAGGGCTTGCCGCTGTGCTCGGTTCTTAGCGAGCGACGTTGCCCGGCTGATGATAATCCGCGGCGCTCGCCGGCGTCAAGGCTGAGCGAGCTACGCTTGCCGCGTTGCTTCGTCGTAGCTGTTGTGGCGGGTGAAGAGCGTCCCGAACGCCGTCGCTAACGTAAGAGGCGCGCGCCTTTTCTTTGGCGACAGATAAGAAACCGGCCGTCGCGTAAGCGATGGCCGGTCCGAGGGCTCGTTTTTGGACGGAAACTGGCGGCCTAAAAGTACGCCCAGTGTCCGCGGTGCCAATGATGGAACGGGCCAAAGTATCCGCCGACCCAGCGCCGGTGGTGCCAATAACGGCCCTGCCAGTAGCCGCCACGGAACGCGACGTCGACGTATCCGGGGCGCCAGGGATCGAGATAGGCTTGGGCGCTTGCGATGTTGCCGGCCGCGGGGTGGGTCGCTTCGTTCGCAACGACCGCTGTGGCGGCCGTAACGGCAAAAGCTGCCGCGAGCGCGAGCTTCGGGAGCGTTCGAGGTGAAATCTTCATATGGCGGTGCGTCCTCCGAAAGATCGGGAGATCATGACTCACCTCTTTTGCCCCATTCGCGCAGAAGCGACACGCGGCGAGCGGAAAACGAACGGGCCGGCTTCCACGAATGGGAAGCCGGCCCGTCTGTCGCTGCGCTTGCTAGCGCCGGTAATAGCCGCCTTCGGGATGGAATCGGTAGCCGCCCTCGCCCCAATACGGATGCCCGTAGTACCTTGGACCGTAGACGTACCGGCCGCCATACCAGTAGGGGTGCGCGTAGTAGACCGGGTGGACGAAGTAGCCCGGCGGATAGAAGCCGACCGGCGGCGGGCCGTAGTAGTAGCCGCCGGCGTAGCCCGGCACGCCGTAGCCGACTCCGAAGCGCACCCAGGTGCCGCCGCGCCAGGCGTAACGCGGATAATAACGAGGCCCGACGCCGATCCCGATGCCGATGCTGACAGCGGCGCTCGCGGCCTGCGGAGCGGAAGCGAGGAGTCCGGTTGCCGGGGCGCCGGCGTTGACGGCGCTGGTGACGACCACGGCGGTCGACGCGGATGCCGCGAAGAGCGCGGCGGCGACGAAGCGTGGCAGGTGGTTGAAGAACTTCATGATGTCTATTTCCCCTCGGCGAGTGCCGGTAAAAGTCCCTATACCAATAGAACGTCGACCGCGACCGCAAGTTGTGAAGGGGAGATTGGAGATGTCGCTGCGGTTTTAGCCCTCGCGTTCGCTGCGGAGCCAAGCGTACCAGCGGTCCATCGCCTGGCCCGTGCGCGCCGATAGGGGGATCGTGCGGATGCCGGGATGGGAGCGCTCGGCGGCTCTCCGGCAGCTTTCGACGTCGAAATCCACGTACGGAAGCAGGTCGGTCTTATTGAGCAGCATCAGGTTTGCGGCGGCGAACATGTGGGGGTATTTCTCCGGCTTGTCGGCTCCTTCGGTGACCGAGAGAATCGCTATTTTGCAGCGCTCGCCGAGGTCGAAAAGGGCCGGACAGACGAGGTTCCCGACGTTCTCGATGATCACGACGGAGCCTTCGACCGGGTCGAGTTGCGCTAGCACGCGGGCGATCATATCGGCTTCGAGATGGCACCCGGTCCCGGTGTTCACTTGAATCGCCGCCGCCCCAGCGGCCCGGATACGCCGCGCATCGTTGGCCGTGGCCTGATCGCCTTCGATGACGTAAAACGGCATTTCGCCGCCGAGTTCGGCGACCGTGCGCTCGAGGAGCGTCGTCTTGCCGGAGCCGGGCGAACTGACGAGGTTGAGCGCCAAAATGCGCCGCGCCGCGAACCACGCGCGATTACGCTCCGCTAGGGCGTCGTTCTTAGCGAGAATGGCTCGTTCGAGCGTTATCGTTCTCGGCGTTTTCGATCCGTCGTCCGCAACCTCTCGGACTCGGGGAGCGTGATCGTGCGCGAGGCCGAGAGCATGGGCCCGAGCGTGAAGATCTTCGCCGCGTGCGGAGGTATCGTCTAGCGCACCGGAAATCGTGGCCGTTGCTCCCTCGGAGCATCCGCAGGTAACGCACATCGAAACGCCCTCCTATTCGTCCGAAAATTTCGGAGCTAAAGCAAACGCCGCGAGCGCCGCTTGCCCGAGACAAATTCCGCCGTCGTTCGGCGGAACGGCCGCGTTGGTCCAGAGCCGCTCGCCGAGCGCGCCGCGCAGCATCGTGAGCAGCAGCCGGTTTTGGAACACGCCGCCGGAAGCGACGACGGGCAGATCTGCGAACGCCTCGGCCAGGTCGACCACTGCTCGAACGACCGCGAGGTGAAAGTCGTGCGCGACTGCGCCCGCGTCGCGACCGGCGATGCGGTCGCGAACGATCTCCGCGAGTAGCGGACGGTAGTCGAGCGTCCCGTCAACGATCGGCAACCGGTACGCATCTGACGTAGCTGACGCAACTGATGAGACGGCGAGCTGCTCGAGCCACATCGCGGCCTGTCCTTCGAAGCTCATCTCGCGAACGAACCCGCAGAGCGCAGCGACCGTATCGAAGAGCCGTCCGAACGAGGTCGTGCTAAACGTCCGCACGCCGCGCTCGATCGTCGCCCGCGCGGCGAGGTAGCGCTGCGGAAAGTGAAACGGCGCCTCGCAGAAACGGGCGATCTCCGGAATTTCGCAAAGAAATCCAGCCGCCGCCTGCACCGGAAAACGCGCCGCTGCATCGCCGCCGGGCAACGGCGCGGCCCGCAGGTGCGTCGCGCGTTCGAAGCCGCGCCGCACGCTGCCGACGAAGACTTCGCCACCCCAGATCGTGCCGTCGTCGCCGTAACCCGTGCCGTCGAACGCGATGCCGAGCACATCGGTATCCCAAGCCGCGCGCTCGGCGATGACGCTCGCGACGTGCGCGCGATGATGTTGAACGGGAACGAGCGTTCCGGGGAGCGTCGTCGCATGAACGCTCGAGACGTATCCCGGATGTGCGTCGTGGGCGATCGCGCAATCTTCGAGCCGCACGCCGTACATGCCGCAGAGATCGCCGATGGCCGCTTCAAAGGCGACGCGCGCCGGATAGTGATCGAGGTCGCCGATATGGCCCGCGACCACAACCTCTCCTGCGACCACGAGCGCGATCGCATTCTTGAGATCGCCGCCGAGTGCGAGAATGGGTCGCCTCGACGGAACCGTTGCGACCACACCCGGAGCATATCCGCGGGAGCGGCGCAGGACGGCCGGGGTCTGCGTTTCTGCGAGGCCGTCCCCGGGGCTCGCGAAGGTACGCAGGATCGAATCGTCGATGCGGCGTGCGATGCGACGTTCGCCGATGAGGAACGCGTCGGCAATCCCCGCGAGCGTTTGCAACGCGTCGTCGTCCTCGAACGCAATCGGTTCGCTCGAACGATTCGCACTCGTCATCACGAGCGCTTCCGGCGCACCGGCCGCGAAGAGCAGGTGGTGCAACGGCGCGTACGGCAGCATGACGCCGAGCTCGCCGTTTTCGGGCGCGACGCCGGCGACGCGGCTGTGTGCCGCGCCGAGAACGATCGGTCGCGCACTCGACGAAAGCACGGCTTCGGCGCTCGCATCGAGTTCGACGAGCGTGCGTGCGCCGCCGAGATCGCCCACCATGAGCGCGAAGGGCCGCTCTTTACGGAATTTGCGTGCGCGGAGAAGTTCCACGCTCTCCGCGTTGCGCGCGTCGCACGCCAAATGATAGCCGCCGATCCCCTTGATCGCGACAATAGCGCCGGCGCGCAGCATCTCGGCGGCCGATTCGATTGCGGCATAGCCACGGGTTTCGTCCGAGGCGTGCCGCAGCACGTATGCCGGGCCGCATTCGTGACAGGCGATCGGCTGGGCATGGAAG
>Ga0116227_10007644_pt1 | contig 20941 bp, 9 predicted proteins | sample S1TSphgellanicum_FD_89693 | JGI IMG/M metagenome (GOLD analysis project Ga0116227, IMG submission 89693) | Host-associated microbial communities from peat moss isolated from Minnesota, USA - S1T2_Fb - Sphagnum magellanicum MG | ecosystem: Host-associated > Plants > Peat moss > Unclassified...
CAATTTATAGTTGAGGACTTGAACTAGAATGAGAGTTCTTCAGACATGAATTCGGTTTTTATCATGGTTTTCTTCATAAGTTTATTAAATTTTTCCACCCCAAGTGTCCATCGCGCATTAGTTATAAATGCAAGAAATGAACTCATTTGTTGCGGTTCTCTTTGCAAGCTTTGATGTTTGCAAAATTGAGGTTGGTGTGCCCAGACATTCATTTGTGTAGTGCTATCCTTAGTGCAAGAAATGGATGGATGTTTGGTGGCATTTGGCCCACTTTCGATTACAGTACTATGGACTGATCAAGCCCCTGCCCATTATGTTCGGTAATGTAAGGTGCCAGGTGCTTGCCCATTAGGGTAAGCCAGGCAAGGCATCCAACCATCTACATGCATCTACCTAACCATGTACATGCATCTAACTAACCCTTAAACATCATGAGAGTGAGAATTTGCCCTGAAAAGCGGCCCATATGGGGGGCCTGACTAACTTTAGTGGGTTAACTAGTAACCACATTGGAACACACAAGATGTACCCAAACAAAAAATACCAACAAATGTAAACCATTAAGACAAGAACATACACATTCAAGCTTCAAACCCTAAAAAAAAGAATAGTATCGAAGGTGATGGATTTTGAAGTTCACATCTAATGCAAATTTTGTGAGTGTCAAGCTTTCTGATTCAATAGTTGACAAGCTCCATAGTCCTTTGAAGCAACACTTGCTAAGCAAACAAACACACAAGGCGCACACAATGCGACGCAAAGGAGCCAAATAACAATTTCAATGTAAAAAAACAATGAAATAATAATAGACATCAATGCAAAGAAAAATAACGAAAACACAAAGACCTTCACCTTACACACCAAAATTTACACTCAATGAAATGTCCAAAATGAAGAAGAAGAAGCTGAAAACTTAAACCTCACTTGGTTCAATTCATAAAGGAACAAACAATGAACAACAATTGTGTGCTGGGAGCACAATTGATGTTTAGAATATAATCAAAGATTGAGAGCTTAGTTAGAGTCAAAGCTCAAAGACCTTGAGTTCAAAATTGAAACATGAAAATAAAAACGCAAAAAATTTAAAACAAAATCAAATTAGATTTGAATCAAAGTTCGATTTGAAGCTTAAGTTGAAGCTCAAAAGAAAAAAATTACAAAGAGAACCAAACAAGATGCTCAAAAAATATTTCAAAAGAATGAACAATGAAAAACCTCAAGGAGCTTGGAAAAGTGTTGGTACCCATTACACCACCATGAAAAAGGAGAGAATGACATGAGAGTTTTGGGTTGTGGATTCTTCCTAAACCCTAAGCCATATTATGCATATTTGAATTTTTGAAAACCCTAATAACCGGAGATAGATTAACAGATATAGAGATATATATTGAATTGGACCACGTCAAACAAATATGGTGAAACATAATAATAACACTTATGTTTACATCCAATATAAATGTGTATCATGACAAATATGAAAAAAAATGTTAAAACTGAATATGGTTTTATTCATATCTAGCAATTACAATATTGATATCTGGATTTGCTGGACCTCCGGACAACACTTGTCATAACAGGGCTTGCAATGGATGGTGTGCTGGTGGGCTACTTAGCTCATTTGCAAAGCATTTGATTAAAAGCATTACTTTGCTCAATTTGCTTTGTAGATCAGCTAAACATGTCTATAGTAGACCCAAGGAGATGTAACTTTTGCTCAGTTTTTTTTGCTGGTTTCAAGAGCAATTGATTGATGAGAAGCTTGAGGGGATTCCTTTCTGATGGGATAGAGAAGAAGAATGTCAGTTGAACCTGGAAATAATCAAAACATACCCACCTTTTTCTGGTTGGAACTTTTCATTCACATCTTTCTTTACCTGACTTGAATCATTCATTGTGTATCTCTTAAGGATTTTCAAATCTAGAGGTAGTTCTAGAAAGGTGACCTTTATTTAAATACTGATTGATTCAAGTAGTACGGACATAGGGGTTTTTTGTTTGGTTGTAATAATTAATTGTAGGGGTATGTCCAAACTGATTTTTTTTTTGGTTTACAAATAAAACCCAAATAATCCATTAAGAATTTTTTTTGAAAAAATCACTATTTGTGAGTCTAAAGATGCATTCAGACTAGGGGTTAGGGACTTTAGTGTTGAATGCCCTAACACCATGCTAGTGATTTAGGGCTTAAACCTACTTACCATGAAGATTTTATGTTAAGTTTTTAACATTCACTTAATATTAAGTTATCATCCATTTAACATTGGGTGCCACTTAGGATGCCACCTAGATATTTCCACTTAACACTAACTTAACATCAAGTGTGAATGAATGCACCATAACAATTTTGGTTGCAAGGTGCACGACTAGATTGTGATGAGGGAGGGGATTGGGGGACATTAAGTGTCACTTGAATTCAAAGGTATCTGCTCTGCACAAAGCAACAACAAAGGTTCTACTGAGGCTCTTCTTTATTTTTTTATCATTGTCTTTGTTTGACAGGTTCTTCATCATGGGTCACTAAGCAATCAACTGAATTCATTCAGTATGGGTACATAGCTTATAGCTCTCTTTGTAAGGTTTCAATATCATCAGCTTTCAATTATCAGTACTGGAGTCAGCAAGGCTTGTCAATGTAAGAAGAAAGTGGTGGTGAAGTCATTGGCCACAGAGTGAACCCAACAACAGCCATCAGAGCACCCACCCCATCCATCCATCCATTGAAAGCCTCTCATTAGGTTACCAGTGTTGGGTGGTTCTTTACTTTTTATGAATAACCTTCCAGTTCTGGTTCAGGGTTTCAAAACCCTAAATCCTAAACCCTAAAATAAATTACAGGATTTCCGGTTTCACTCATTCATAGAATAGGGAATGTGGAATTGGGTCCAGTTCTTCCAAAAAGAATTTTGGTTCTGGTTAGGGTTTACCATGCAAAAATATAATCTTCTAAAAAATCCTCTGAAAGAAACCAAAATCCTTCCAAGATATTACAACTCTAAAAACTAATCTCTCAAGTTTCAACACAAGCCAAAGTACCATCTTTCAAAAATCCTCATATAAAAATAATCCTATTACCTAGGGGCCAAAATCCATTAAGCTACTATACTTTATAATGAATCTAAACACAATACCATCCTTGCTTTGATAGGCAAGGCCAATAAATCAGTTTTGAACTCCTATTCTAATTCCAAAAATCAGACCTAGTCCTGATTTGATTATTACTAACTGGGACTTCGTCTTTCTTAGTTCTTTACCCACCAAATTGGATACCCACCCAACATTGGTTATTAGTTAGGTAGTTCGCAGGTAAAGGGCTAGTGGATTGTTGGTAAGAGTGTGGGCACATTCCCAAAGTACTGCCTCTTCCAAGGCCCCGCATTTTTGGGAAGCATAATGCCTCCCACCTTGGGGCTCTACCCTACAATTACAAACCTTTTGATGTTTTAGTGTATTTGAATAAAACATGTCCTAAATTTGACATTTTCAAAAGCCTTGATGATTCTCACAATTTGAAGTATTTTATGTTGATAAGGAGGTAGGTATACAAGCAATGGTATATTGCAAAACAACATAGCAAGATTAAAGAGAAGAGTTCTCTTACCATTGACACTTGGAAAGGAATGTCTGTGTTAGGCCTAGTGCGGGAAAGTCTGGAGAGGAATGAAGAGCACCTCATAAATCCCTTCTTCCAACTAAAGATCAACTTTTTCCATTCTTATTTATATCAAAATTTCCTCCTCTTTCCAGGGGAGTTCTAAAAGATCCCCCCCCCTTACCTTCTCTTTAATTTTGAAAAAACACAAACTTGACTTAGTCATTTATTAGGAGGTTTACCCTACACAGATACTTGACTTAAATAGTTGCAGTTCTAATGGGAATGTCCAGAATATGATTTGCTTCCATCACCCGAACAGCATCAGCAGATTGGTGTGAACAAAAACAGAGATGAAGAGATGCTGAGTACTATACTGTTTCACAACTTTAATATAGATTGCTTCACATAGTTCACAGCCGTCAAGAACTAACTACATTGTTTTCAGATTGCTTCACATAGTACAGTGTCGCACCAGGATGATTCCCGAAACAGAAATAACCAGTGAAGACTGCAATTGGCTACACAAGGAGAGACTTGACAATAGACTTCACATTGAGCTTTTTCAGGTCCGTGTATGTTTGACCACAACCCACAAACATGACTGGCACACCTGATACATATACCATCGACAGAGCTGCTCCAACCTGGAAAACATCCAATACCCTCTCAAGTAATGAGTATCTTGTTTGAATCAGTTCTTCATTTTTGACATCTTCCTCTCTCAAGAATAAGCAACTTTCAACCCTTGATAATGTGTAAGGATTTCACAAAGGAAAGAGATGAGCACATGCACAAAATACCTTGTCATCAATGGTATCAAACTTTGTGAGCAAAATGCCATCAATCAAGCGTGGACTGCCTGTGGTTGAGAGATCCACCAGTTTCTGTGCCATCAGAACACAGATCAAGAGCACAATTATCAATTCCTTCTCATGCGTAATCCCTCTCAAAAAATAAATGCAATCATCAGATCTACCCTCATCTAGCTGTGTCTTGACACTGGCTAGAGACTGGGAATATGCTGACACTTCCCCTATCTTCTTGCAGCTTATTGAGAAAAAGTGAGTTACTAGCTTTGCCGAGTCTTCTATTAGTATTTTTCAGCCACAAGTCACATGCTTTGAGCATTGTGAAGCAGTGTGCACAAGCTTACCTGGTTGAATTTGGTGAGCTGGTCAACACCATCATTGCCTACTAGAGCTTCCCCAACAAAGAGTACCAGGTCAGGCTCATTCAAATTGATGAGCTTTGACAGGGCCCTCATTAAAGGCTCATTGTCCTGCCATCATCCATTTTCCATAACAACATCAATACACCACATGGAGTTTGGCTTATAGGACATCCCTTCCCTCATTTTACTTCATGCAAGCCACCTCATCTATTTGCAAAGACATGCCTTCATACACAAAACCAACAAAGTTCAAACAGCATTGGGAAATGCTTATCTCCTGTAATGACCAGGTTTTTGAATGTAGGTGCTAATGTCAATCACTACCAGGAAGGAGAGGCCCCATACAATACACCAGCATCACTTCCTGAAAAAAGGCTCCAGTGTGACAGTACATACAGTATGGGAAAAGCTTAGCCTGAGACAAGCAAGCTGTACCTGCATGCGACCAGCTGTGTCAACTAGAACAACATCCTGCTGTGTTCGCACAGCTTCACGGATGGCCTCCTTTGCTACCATAGCTGGATCCTTCTCATAACCCTTTTCAAATATAGGAATCTATCATGCATCATGCCCATCCATCAGTTCATTCTCAGGGAGCTCATCATCTGAAATAGAGCTGAATTCCAGCTTAAAATATAGAAAAGTCAGCATGTCATGTTTGTAACCCCAACCGATCAGAACCACACAATTTCTTGATCAAAGAAGATTCTACAAGAAGAGAGTATCCACCTGCAGGCGACGAGCATGGGTGCGGAGTTGCTCAACAGCACCAGATCTGAACGTGTCACAGGCAGCCATCATCACACTCACGTCATGCTGCACCAGCCAGTATGCTACCTGTTTCCACCCAACATAAACAAGGTTCATGGGGTTAGTTGGCAAGGTCACCTATCTCAAACACTACCTCCACCTGAACTCAAAAAAGGAGCCTCCATTGCGAAAAATGGGTCTGAAAGTTACACTTCACCTTGGCAAGGTTAGTGGACTTGCCAACCCCATTAACACCTACAAAGACGATGACATATGGCCGCCCCTGCTCTTTAGCCTGGTGAACATCACGCAGGATATCCACTGAGCGCTTTGGTGTGAGAATTCGAAGAAGTGCTTCCTCCATTGCTGCCTGCATTGAATCCAAGAATTCCCCCAAAGCCAAATGTCAGAAATTAGTACAAACCTGAGTACTACTGAGACAGGTTTGTTATTATGGTGCACTAAACGATGCTCCAAACATTCCAAATTAAATCACCTCAAATGACTGCCAAAGGCTCACATAGACAAACCTGGACAGTGGAGGAGATACGAGTAAAAGAGCCCTGTTTCTTCCCCAAAAGACTGGCTGCTACAGAATCGCACAACTTCTCTGCAATATCTGCAGCCTTCATATTCCCACCACAACAATATGCCATTAATGACACATACAACAAATGACTCTATGCAGAAGTACAACCTATGGACAAAGAGTTGAGAATAGCAAAAAAGATGTAGCTAAATTGGCATGAATACTTACTGTATGAACCCTAATCCTTGAGTGGAATCTCAAGAGCAGCTCTCTGCATAGGGATGAGATGGAAAGAGAGATCTACACATGGTGCAAGACATGAATTCCTCTCTTGGTAACAAAAGCTGGTTATTCTTTATACATACCACATTCTTGGTCATCAACCGATCTTTGAGGACCTTGAGAGCTGGTTCCAGATCTGCCTTCTCAAGTGCTGCTTTCCCTGCCACACTGTTTGAAGGGGTGGTGGCAATTCAGGAGCAAACCAGACCAACAAATTTCAGTCTTGAATGCCCTAATAACATCAATAGAAAAAGCATGAAACAGGGAAACAGCCTTCTGAAAGCCCAAGAGGCTCCAAGAGGTTTTGACCAACCAAAATCTAAAACCTAAAAACTTTGCCAGAGCATCATCTTGACACTCATTGAATTCACAAAGCAGATGGTTTGGTTGCAACACAAATCCTTTGGCACAAGCAGCAATCAAAAGTCCTGATGACTGGATGTGGCTGAAAATACTAGCCAATGTTTGAAGAATCATTTGTAGGGCTACTATACACACCTTTGGACAAGAGATGAAAACCAGCCCTTTTTGGTGGGTACTTTCTTTTCACCATCTCCTCTCTCTTTGGAATTATCTTCCTCAAAATCAACCTCAAATTCCCCATCATCTTCCTCATCCTTGTCCATCAAGCTCAACCCTTGGTCAGTTACAATTGGAACAACATCAGGCCCTTCCTGTCCAACTTCATCTCTAGGCTCCGTAAAGTCTAGCTTTGAGGGAGGGGGTGCATCGCCCCAAACCCTATTCTTTTTTGTCTGCTTCTTCTTCCCCACATCTTCCTTTGAAGATGGCTTCTGAGCTTCCGGGGGATTGACTCCCTTCCTTCCATGCACTTTTGAATTTCTTGATTTTAACTTGCTTACGTCAAATGCAGTTTCATGTGAGTTCTTGGTCATGATGCTGTCATCATCACTGCTGCTCCCACTCAAACTGTTACCATTTGCAATCCTAACACTGACTCCATTCCCAATCTTTCCATTACTCTTCCCATTACCAAAAACCTTTGCTTTGCCATCTGCATCACCATCTGCCTCATCATCTCCACCCAAAGTTTGCCCGCTGCTTTTCTTCCCTGCAGATTTTGTGCCCTTGCCTTCAATGTGCCCAACTTGCCTTTTCCCCTCTATCACTTTCCTTGGGTTCTGTTGTCCAACTCCTCGCTTTTGCTGCGAATTTGCCTCTGTCTCCTTCAAGAGCTGGCGAAAAGTGTCATCAAAATCATGAAACTCAGTGCGCCTTGGACTGTAAACCAAGGAAAATTCCTGCAGAACCTTATCCAGCAATTCATCAACATAGAGAAGATGCAAGATTCTTTGGTAGACGGCAACAAAGACCAAGCCAAGCTCATTATGGAACCTCCATTTGAGTGTGTAGGCTGCCCCTGCTGCATCATACTGGAAAGAAGAGTCACCAGCTCTCTCCTCCAAAAGGCACGACCTACATAACCACACATCCTACAATCAGGGAGATGGTACTTACACAACATCATCATCATCATTATAACCCTCTCAAGAACAACCAAAAAACTGATTATACAAAATCAAAAACCCTCGTCCTAAAACCTAAACAATCCATGTACCAAAGAACCCTAAATAAACTCTGCTACCCACATATAATATATCTTCAATCCCAGGGGAAAAAAACACAAAAACAAAAACCTTATGCAAGAAATGTCAACCTCTACACCCAAATACTCGGAGATCGCAACCAACATGTAAAAATGGCACCAAAACATGACAGTTTCAAATAAGGTTCGAGGATGTAAACGAAGCCGGATACCACTTACAGGTATACCCTACCAGGCAACTAGCGAGAGAGAGAGAGAGAGAGAGAGAGAGAGAGAGAAGACGAAACGAGAGAAGAAGAAGCGAGAAAAACGATGGGAAAAAATGCAGAAGCAAAAAGAGAGGGGAGGGGGAGGCGATTGGAGATCCATTATACCTGATGAGGGCGTTGACAGGAGAACCTTTCAAAGAGTTGGCGAGCTCCTGGTAAGTCCATAGCAGCAGACCTCCTCTAGTGAAGATTAAAAGCTGTTCTAACATGACTACGTGCGTGGTTTTCCAGATCTCAAATCTCTTCTGAAGCTCCCTCTTCCCCTTCCCCTTCCCTTCTGTTGCGATTTGTGGTACCACAGTGTGTGTGTGTGTTGCGCGTTGTTTGTGTTTTGCGTTTGCTGCTCCCAGAGCTTGAGCTGTCGCTGTGGGTATATGAACGAATGAAAAAGACAACGGACGTGACTGTCAACTAGTCCAGGTGGCGACTCTAGAAGCTCCTTCGTTCCTTCGTTCGTTTGTTCGTTCGTTCGTTCGTTCGTTGACGAACGTGAAAACAAAAGTCTGGTCTTCACGCGGTCGGCGACTTCGACCGGGAGCGACGTTTTTTCGGCGAATCATCGAAGCCTGCTAGTTTGCATCCGCAAGAATCTTTCTCATCATCCATGAAGAGGACGATGCTGTGGATGGATGTTGTAACTGTTGTTCAGTTACGGATGGGTTGGTTGGATGAAAAAATAGATGGAACAAGGGAGAATGGATGCACGTGAAATGGCCGAGTACACTACATTTTGGATGAAGTATAGGTAGGCAGTCGAATACCATAGCACGTAGCCTGGTTATGCACTAATTAATTGCTTTTTGGAATTGTTGAAAATTCTGCAAATTATGTGCCTGCTATGCCAAAAATCTGAGTACAATCAAGGCTTTTTTCTTTTCTTTTCTTTGTTTTCTTTTCTTTTATTTTCTTTTCATCTTTTTTTTTCCTTTTTTTTTTTAAAAAAAATTTGGTTTTCAAAGTTCTGTGAATTTTTCCAAAGGTTTAGCAAATGTTTTATGAATTTACACCCAAAAACTTCCCAAAAACTTCCCAAAAACATTTGTCTCCACAATGCGAAAATGTGTTGAGAAAAAACATTGAACACAATGGCTTTATTATTTGTAAAATATTATTATTTATATTATCAAGCATTTAAAAAAATTAATTATTAAGCACCTAGTGGTCAAAGTGACCTAGGTATTATATTTATGGGAAATTGAATTTGAGCCTATAAATATATTTAAAGTATGTTCACACATAGTGATAATGTGGCAAGTAGTGATGTTATTAATTTTTTTTGTTCTTACTAGTCCAAATGGTGTTAATAAATTGCATACACAGCATGTTGACGTGACACGCTATTTACAAGACTATTGTTGATGGTTAGGCAAATGGTAGCTTAGTTTTAATATATGAGATATCTATGAAATTTGAAGATTCCCATGCCTAATTTGAGTGGCAACTTATTATCTCAAATGCAAGGTAGTTAAATTAACAATCTACAAATATTGAGCACCATCCTTCTATTTTATAACTCCACTACTAAGTTCCATTGATCAAACTCCATTTTGTTTGACTAAAACTCATGAAGAAATTTTTTTGCAAAGTTCTGTTGTGTAAAATTCATGCAAAATTTCTTGTTCATCAAATCTTTCTTGCACTAATACCTAACACAAGTAGTTTAGTTTACAATGAATATTTCAATGTCTAAATGGAATGTCTCGATGTTTACAAGTGGAAGTAAAGGAAAAGGATCATCAAATGCTAGTGGAAACCAAGCAATTCGCCAAATGGATGGAAACTTGGAACAAAATGAAGTTTTCGCTTTCATCAAATGTAAGCACTTAAAGCACGAGGCTCAAAAACAATTGATTGATCCAAAAGCACACAAAGTGCCTACTGCACAAAGGTGGAACAAAATTGTTAAAGACCTTCAAAATCTCCTTCATGCAAAGGAACAAAGAATTTGAAAAATATGCAAGGATAAATGGAATGGATTGAATTTTAATTTCAAAAAACTTACAAATTATCACAAAGGAACTGGGCATAATATGTCATTTTGGGAAATGACCATGGAGGACCACGAAAAGAACCACTTACCTCATCAAATTCAACAAAAAATATTATGAAAAATTTGAAGCATTTCAAGGAAAGTAGATTGTAACTACACCAATTCATGTGCAAGATCTATAGGCTGAAGGTGATGCGAACTATGATGCATCAATTCTAAAAGTGGATACACAAGGTGAAGATTTTATTAAATCAAATTCATTTGTGCGAGATTTTCTTAATGATGACTATGAACCACCTAAACAATGTCGAACAAAGTAATAACACATTACACAACAGGTGAAGGTAAATGTTGTCAACCTTGATGACATTTCTAATGGTCCTCAACATGGTGGTGTTGTTTACATGAATCTTGCAGACATTCCATCCGCATTTCAACATGGTGCTTATGTGAGTCTTTCAAATGTTCCATTTGGATTTATTATACTTATTGGACATCCTTCATCAACTCCAATGACACCAAGAAGCACAAAGGTTAAGCATAAAGGTAAAAGCACACTACGATGGACTTATTTAGATGTCACAAAGGCAAAAAAAATTGGGTTAAATACATATTATTGATAAAACCCATATGCAAGTTGAGAATTCCAACAAAAATGGATTCAAATAAGTGAAGTTAACTTCTTTCCCCTCATAAGTTTCAAATAATTACACCAATAACATTAATATTCAATGAAAGATGGACTTTGTAATATAGGTAATTCTTGGGTCACAATCCATTAAAAAATGCGTTATGGATACATTGCTTATAAGAAAATTGATTTTTTTTCCACAAATGTGGGACATGTTATACTTTCAAGGGTTATGACATTTGATATTAAAGCTTTGGAAAAATTGAAGTATATGATGGACTTTATAATTGTTTATTATGTGTAGTAATAGTCTATTTTTTCCAAAGTCCATCACATATTCAAAAGAACTTTTTTCATGACCAAAACTAATGGAGGTGTTCAAAAAGTTTGGAACTAGAGCATCATTAACTTGGACATGGAAAAATATGCCCAACTTTAATATCGTTTCAAGGTTATTTTGTTTTTGTCTAATTTTTTACATTCAAAAATACACTAGAAAATCTCCAAAATGGACTTTATAGTTGTCATTTTTGGTCCACCCTAGTGTGCTTTCACCTATAAATGTACAAATATTTTTTCATCAATGATTAAAGCCACAAATAAAAATAACAAAACAATTATTGAAGCGATGGATCAAATTAACTTGAAACAATTGGAAATCCAAAAAAATTATACCACAATCCAATAATGCAATATCAAATAGCAATTGAAGTACCTTAAATAGCATGACAAGAAGATTCAGAAAAGACGCAAGAATATGGTGAGTGTTATTTCTAGCATTAACACTACAATGTGCCATGCATTCATCTAGGATAAGGCTCTACTACCTACACCTTTGAACTTTGCTTCGGATTCATTAGAAGAGGAAAATGTACTAGATGAATATTGATTGTTTCTAGAATCAACATGATGATGATAGCTTGAAACTACTAACAAACATTTCAAATTGTTAATCATGTCCAAAATATAAAGTCATTGAACGCTTCAAATGCAATCCAAGACGCAAAACATCAATTCCCTTTACACATACTCCAAAAATTAAAGATATTGTTGAAGAATAAAATGTTGATTTACCCTTGAAAGCTCGGCACCTTGCAATTGTGGTTTAGTTTCACTATTAGCTTCATTCACTATGGGATTTTGTTCATGAACTTCTCTACAATCAAGAACATGCATAAAATTGCTTGCATTTTCAAATTTTAATTACAACATCAATGTTTTAATGTCAAGATCTTTCCCATTGAAGAACATGTTGTACAATATGCAATAACAAACCACAACATTAGGTAAGAAAAATACATCCAAGTTTTTTTTATAAAATTTCTTTAAAATTATTTTCAACATGTCAAATGAGTTTTCTACAACATTCCTATACCTCAACAAAGGTGTTTGTTGTACAACGCTTCTAGTATAGTTTAACACACATTATTAACTTGTCTGTGAAGGACCATTTATACCCATGGTAGTAATGGATAACCTTTGTCACCCAAGATGTAAGGTTTAATTCCTTTTTCACCTTGAACCATTCAGAACAAATCACCATTCATAGCCTTATCATACAAGCTTGAAATTCACAAAATGCATGCATCATTCATCAAACTAGGCATAACAACAAAAACATCTTGAATTTTATTTCAATGATCAACAATAGCTTGGAACTACATATCGTAAGTTTTAAATTTGAAAAAAAAGTTGTTTCCAGCAAAAGCCACTTGTGGTTTATAAATATGTATATAAGTGACAACAATAGTAACATGGATCGATGGAAAACCACAAAAGATTTTGAATCCAACCATCACGTTTTTCAAATCTTTTCCTTCTAGTGATTTTATTTGACTTTTAAACACAACATTCACAAGACCATGTGAACAATTGATTTACCATCACAAACATTTCATTACAATGGAGGTATTCAACCCATGTGCAAGTTTATATAATGCACATGCAACTTGAATTCCAATTGGCAGTGTGCACCTTTAATGTGTGTCTTTTTTTTCATCATTTGAATGCATCAACTTCTCAATTAGTTGAAAGACAAAATGCCTACAAACTTTAAAGTGTTCAATCCATCTTGTTTCATCATATTGAATCAGTAGGGATTGGGAATATCAAGTGATAGACCTAGCCTTCACCTAATCGCCAAGGTCTTTGTTGAAGAACAAATCAAATATGCAAGACATATTATAATGATGGATGACTAAAAAATTCAACATGGTGTGAAATTGTGTTTTACCTTTTCAAGTGCAAATGATTGGAAATTGAGAATCCAAACTTGATTCATTTTCATAACCCTTGAGCAAAGACTCGTGAATTTATAGAATAAACTAGAAGAAAGAAACAACACCACAAACTTCAATGGCTTCATTGACAATCTTGACAGAAATTCAATAATAGTTTGTAATAAAAAAAAATTGCAAAGTTGATTGTTACAAAATGATGAAAAAATGATCAAAATTTGATAGAAGTTTAGTAAAAAACTCACAACAAGGGAAAATTTTGTTTGAAATGAAAGGTTTTAGAGTTAAGGAAAGAGAAAATTTTCAATCATGCTAGCATGTTGATCCAAAAAACCTATTACAAACAAAAGACAAACAAGATATAAATAATGTGCATTGCAAAGCTCTAAATAAATAATAATAAAAATGTGAAAAGAAACTTAAAGGCTTGCTAATCTTCTATTGTTGAAATTTTTGTTATATTAATGTACTTACTTGAACGATGATAGTGAACTGAAGGTAAGTAATTGCTTTTCCCAAAAATTTTGGGTTATGTTTGAATGGTGATAGTGGTACAATGGTAGTTAAATATAAACCTTAACATCTAAATGATATCTAACCTTAAAAATCATATTTTGTAATGATAACCAACTTTTTTTCTATTGGTACACATACTTTAATAGTATGTGTGAATGTAGCTTTAGTATATTGTGCCTTCCAAAAGGGCTAGGGAAAAAAATGATTATTTATGTTTAGCTAGCCAAAAGGATTTGGCTAGGTGGTGGCAATTTAAATAATCTTTCATTTTATACAATCCATATTTTCATGTTTATGAATGAGGATGGTGGAATAATGTTGAATGATTAATGTGGTAAACATTAACAAAAGCCCAAATAAGGACTATGGGTGAAGATCAATAATGTCTGTTTTTTATTTTAAAAGGAACCTTTGATATTAATTTTGGAATTTTTTAAATTTTTATGAAATCTCAAGTCCAATTTTGAAATTAGTTTTTTGGATTTGTAAAGCTTTCAATTTTGGTTTTTTCTTAACACAATTATAATGTGATTCAATTTTAAATCAACTGGTTCTGTCTCCATTACACTTTTTTTTTTGGGTGTAATATTAGTTTGTTCTATTAAGCACACAATCCAAGATATATATTATGTAATATTATTTATGTATAAGTTGTCAAACTACTTGCATGAAAACTAAGGTCAAGTTTTTTTCTTTCATTTTTCAAAACTTGTACTTATCTACTTAAAAAACCTAAACATATTTTTAAACAAACAACACACCTCTTTCAAGTTGTAATTCAATTAAATTTTTTGGTTGTTTGATTTAATTCCAATGGTTTTGCTTAATGTCCAAACCTAATCACCAATGCTCATGTAATAATAGGCATGTTCCTTGTTGTTTTGTTTCATCTCATCACTAATGAAAAAGATAAATGGGAAGTTTTTGAATATGATGAAACAAACATTTAATCATAGTTGCCTCACCCCATCATTGGTGAAGAAGATAAAAAAGGTATAGAATTTAATAAAACAAAAAGTTGATGAAACAAACATTTGATCATGGGAGATTAAGGATAGTTGAAATCCATGGGGTTTTTAATCACAAGTGTTGCAATACACTTTCCCTAATACCTCCATTGGGCAACACCAAAACTAACCCAAGAAAACTAGAAAAAAAAATCGAAAAAAAATGTAATTCTTCTCATTCATTATCTAGAAAGACAAAGAAAGGAGCAATTTGTTTAAAAACACTTTTGTACCCAAAATAATGAAAATTTTCACAAATTTGTATTTTTTTCTTACATCCATGGGAATGGTTTTTGGAGGACTATTGAAATTAACGATGTTAGGGAAATAGACAAATTTTAACATGGGATTATGTAGTAAGAATATGGCAAGGTGTTTAAGATGCTACAAGTTTTTTTACATAAATCATCAAATTTTGTGTCAAGAATGTTAGTATTTTACTCTTAAGAGTTTATGTGCTAGATCTTATTTTAGGGGTGTAAATTTTAGGAATTAAATGTAATTGAAATAGCCATGTGAATATTTAATAATCAACTCCTAGTTTCTAAGACTATTAGTTGCATATAAACTAATGCATGTTTGTTTACATATATTACTACCCTCCATGGTTGTTGAGGCATCACCATTATTTATTGTGAAGACTTGGAAAAATATTTGTGGTATCCAAAGATGAACATTTTTAGCTTCTAGCAATCACATGTGTGAGTTCAACTCCATAATGTTTGTTCATATGTTTTTTGTTGTTACTTATGTAATGTAATTCCAAATTCAGAATTTGTTACGTACAACAAATAAAGTTTGAATTAATTTCAAGCAAGGTTTAAACATGCATTTAATTCAACAAATTAGGTTAAAATATTGACAACAAGGGAGATTTTTTTCAAAGTTCCAACAAGCTAACTAAACAAATTAATTATCATCATCAAAAGATTCATATCATGAATCAACTTAAAAAGGAAAGAATTTTATGTGTGGTGGCCCCATTTGGAATGTAATTCCTAACCTTTTCATCCCTTTCCATGTAACCTCCCAATTTATTAACACTAATGCAAAAAGGCAGCACTACAATAAATTTGTTCACTTCAAATAAACAACAAAATAAAAAAGAAACTACGGTAGAGGATCAACCTTTAGTGGTGATTCACACACCATTTGAAGACTCTAAAATGGAATACTAAAAAGATAAGGCTATCTTATGATATTGATTTCGTTAGTCACACGGTGACTTATTCTTAGAAAGATTTGAATTTGAAGTCCTTAGATCAGCATGGGTGCACTTATAAAAGATGTATGACATTGGACACACTACCAAAAAAATGCATGCACGAAGAATCGAAGAATTGTTTGCAAATGTTGAAGATCATTAAAAATACCAAACTAAAAGGGGAATCTTTGAGAGTTCAAAACACTCAAAACATAAAGTCTAAAGGCAATTGACATGCCCATGGTAAAAGAAGATTAGATGGATACTTTATTGAATGTTTTGCCTAATTTACATTAGTCTTTCATCCAAGAAATCACTAGTACATGCATTAGATTTTTGTTCAAAATGTTTTTAAGCAACAAGAAAACAATCGAATATTTACATCACAACATTTAATCATTAGAGGATTTTGTTTTAATGCATTATAAAATAGGCATTTTATGATAATCAAACAATGTTCCAACCATTCAAACCAAGCATTTGCATTTTATTATGGGAAACCTCAACATTTTCCAAACAAATGTAAGTAACGTGAAATAAACAATCATAAACAATAATAAAATCATTATTAGAAGTGGGAGCATTATAGTGCAATTCATGCATTGGAAGACACATTTGTTGATTAACTCTAGTTAAACAACTCAAATTCCCACAAACTTTTTGAAATAGTTGTAACGAGTCTAAAAGGAAAAATCAACCATAAGTGGTATTTAAATTCATGTGTTTTAGCACATGTTACTAGGGATGGCTTGATTTTGATTAATGTAAAACCATTTCCCCACACACCAAGTGTAAAAACAATAGAAGGCCATTCCCATTATATTATTGTAAAGGAAGTGTGACTATTGAAACATGTCAAGTGGAATAATGGACTTTACAAACATTGCATATGTATTTGGACTAAAGAAGGATTTGTTGAGCATTGGAATGATAACAAGTCAAGGTTACATCATAATGTTTGATGCGAAGGAGTGTTTTGTGATCCACAAGCAAAATCATCAAGTGGCAATTATAGGCACATGATGTCCTTTTAATGATTGTTATTGCTTTGATATAAAAACTTTCATTGAATAGCCATAAGTCAATGTGGTTGAACATTTGTCAAATGTGAGGTCGTGGCATCATAATTTGGGCCATTTGAATTATTGAATCTTGAAATTTTTGTTTGAAAATCAAATGGCCACAAGGTTATTTGCAAACTTGCCAACAATCAAAGAGGTGTGTTACAACTACCAACTAGGGAAGCAAACTAATAAGCATTTTCCCAATAGTCAAATTTGAGCGATAGATCTAATTATGTAGTTGGTACATTTTGACACATGTGGTCCTTTTCTAATCAAGTCATTAGTTAGTTTGTCATATTTTATGAGCTTTGTAAATGACAAATCATGAAAATTGTGGGTGTATTTATGAAGAAATCAAAATGAAACACTCAACAAGTTTTTGTTGTTTAAGCATGAAGTAGAAGACCAACATTCAAATCAATCGAAATTTTGTAGTCAAACCAAAAAGGGGAATATTTGTCAAATGAATTTGTAAAATTTTGTTAAACCTACAACATTATGTAACAATTCACTCAATCTAAGACCCCTCGATAGAATGGGGTTGTTGAAAGGATGAATTGTTCCTTTATAGACAAGGTTAAATCAATGATGCTTGAAAATGGAATGTCAAATTATTTTTGGGTTGAAGTAATTAGTACTATAACTTATTTATTAAATAGATGTCCAACAAAATCTAACCACCAAGTTACACCAAAATAATTGTTCTCAAGAATGAAATTTGATTTTAGTCATGTATTGTATGTTGTGTATATAATGTCTTTAAAGAAAAAGAAAAAACCAAATGGACATATTTTAAAACGAATTTTTCTGAAACATAATGTTCGTTCCAAAGCATGCATGTGTTATAGTCTTCAATGTGAAAAAATCATTATTAATAGAAATGTAAAATTTGATGAAATGTCAAGTATAACACATGAGAAAATGAAACCCAATCCAATGTTGTGGTTAGTGACTAATGATTTATGCCATTGAGACAAACTCACACATACATATATGTTCTTGATAAGGTGCAAACTAATCTAATATTCACATCTCACCTCATACCTATTGTCCCAAGGAGATAAAAAAAATCAGGTGTCAGAAACTGATGATTTATGTCACAATTATAGCTTTGGGCTCGCGACCAAGGCAAAAGGCTTGCAAGGGTGCGAGCCAAGACTAAGCCCAAGAGTCGCATTTTCATGCCCTCGGGAGTGCAAAAGAGTGTGAGGGAAAAAACCTTCACACTCCCAAGTGAATTCCCATGTTGGGAGTTGGAGTCTCGGTGGACTTTTAAATGTTTAGAAAGTGATTGCAAGGGTCAAAACCCAATGGCTTGAATATTTCTTCATACCATTGAAAAGATATTGAAACGTAGATGTCTAAAATGGGCTTGCATGACCCATTTGGACATTTGAAACACAAGTTTTGCCCCCAAAAAAGGTCGGGAGTCAAATTGGTAGTTTGACTCCCGACCACTAGAAGTTGGGAATCACCTCGATTTTCTTGCATGCAGGTGGCGTGAAACATACTGTTGGAAAACTCTTGACGAGGGCTTAAAATTTGTTTCAGACCTCATTTCGATTGAAAGTCTGCACACAAATTTATGGGGCCCCAAAGTCGTGGGAGTCCCAACTTTCGTAATTTTGGGACTCTCACTCGGGAGTCTCAAGACAAAAAGCCATTTGGATGTGGGCTTTGTGGAAAGGCACAGAGTATACTATAAGGGGGAAGGTGTCTAAACCCAAGTCCAGGTCGTGGTGAGTCTTGTGAATCCGAGTTGCTCGTGGTTCGTCCTAGCACCAAAAGTGCTCCAATTATGCATTAACCACCTTGTGTTGGTTTTGTGCAGGTCCGTGTGAGAAGTTGATGCTTTTCACTCTTCCTAGTCCCATCCTGGAGCTTTAGCATGCCCCTCTACCTCTCAAAGTGCTACGAGCTAGGGAGCGTGCCTTGACTCCTTGCTTTTTTGATGTCTTTAGTTTGGACTCACATTTGAGTCCATTAAGGAGCTTGGGGGTGCATCAATTTAAAAGATCATTTGCCATTAATATTTAATAAAAAAGTTGACACCCACTAAGGAGTACATCTAACTCACTATCAACACATGTTTTGGCAAAACATGGAGCGAAAGTTGCCACAAAACAATTTCTTACACCAAAAGTGTAAGGAATTAGAATGTGTCAACCACTAGTTTGGATGGCTAATTATTGGGGAACATTGGCATTATCTTATCCTTATGAAATTTTTGAAGAAGAAAATTATCTTCTTGTTATGATGCATCATTCAAAACCTTGTAATTATCCAAAGGCATTTAATTCCAAAGGATGGGATCATGCAATGGATCAGGAAATGGATTCTATTTTGAAAAATAGGACATGGAGTCTTGTTGGCCTTTCGCTAGGAAAGAAGTTGATCAATGTGCAATGGGTGTATGAAATAAAACCAACACTTGATGGAAAACTTAACAAGTTCAAAATGAAATTAATGAAAAAAAAAAATGAACAAAAACAAAATTTGATTTGGGTGAAAATTTCGTGTCAATCATGGCCTTGGTAGTTCACAAGTAATGTGAATTATTGTATTTGGATGTAAAAATGATGTTTCTTAATGGTGATATGAAAGAAGATGTTTTCATAATACAAACAAAAGGTGTGCAAGTTTCATCAAGCCTTGTATAGAATATGACACACACCTAAACCCCAATATGAGAAAATAAACTAATACATGCAAAACCAAAAATGATGCCAATGACAACCCATATTACTCACTCAAAGACAAAAATTTATTCATCATGGTGTTTTATATGGATGATTGTCTAATTATAAGAAATCACATTGAAAATATTTGTTAGTTGATAAAACAATTAGTTTCCTAGTTTGAAATGATTAAACTTGAACTTTTAAAGTTATTTATGGGTGTATAGTTTTTATTTTTATCAAGATGCAAAGTCATTTTTCTTTGCTTTATGTTAAATAATAATAAGTATTGTCACAAAATTACCTTTAGGGTATTAGAATTTCTTTTATGATCATGGAAAATTTAATTAATTTGTAATTTTAATATGCTTTGTGGATTGAGATTTTTTTGACTTAACAAGCAGCATTAATTATTTGAGGGGAAAGAAAAACCATTTGGAGGCTCTAATAATGAAATCACACAAGTTAATTTCAAGTTTTAATAGAGTTTGATGTTTTATTAAACAAGTTTAACATTCATCCACTATGTATCAACATGTTACAATATGGTTATAATAAGAAGTCAAAAAGTTTTAGAATACATATGTGTTTAAGCCTTGACATATTGGTACCAATTTTACATTAAATTTCAAAGATTACTTAGAATGAATGCATGTGTAGTAACATCTTTATTCAAATTTTAAAAGTCAACATTAATTCAATGGCATCATTTATTTATTAATAGACTTGTGAAGTTGCCAAGCTAAGGTGTATTAAAATTTGATTTAAAAAAATTATATTCATATAGTGGATTTCATTACGTTGATGTGTTATCACATTTATGTGTTATTTAATACAATACAAAGGTAGACCCTATGTCATTACAAAGAATCTTGTCCATTCCAACCCATGCATTTGTGACTTTTGTCCAAATCAACCATTTTTGCATCTTTAGATATAAATATGAAAAAACTAGTAAGAAATCACATAACCAAAAACATAAAAATAAACATAAAAATGAATATCACCAAAACTATGATTCCATAATGTCTTAAAAAAATGGAGCTATTTAAATAGTAAATAAAATTTATTATGATTTTGCAAGGATTTGGACCTTGCTATTAGTTCAACTTGCAAAGAGATATTCAAATCAAATTATTTGATAATAACCAAAATAAGAAATGGAACTCAAAAAACAAAAAAATTATTTGAAAAAGGAAAAGTAAAATAAATATGTAAGATGTGAAACAAAACAAAAGACATAACCAAATATATAATACTTACATCAAAAAGATAAAACACAAAAAGAAGAACATAAAACATAAAAAACAACCAAAAAAAAAAAAAAAACAAAAAAAAAAAATAAAAAAAAAAAATAAAAAAAAAAACACAAAAAAAAAAAAAAAAAACAAATGAAAAAAAGAAATATACAACAAAAAAAATAAAAAAGAATAAAAAAAAAGATATAACCTACA
>Ga0116227_10007645_pt1 | contig 20941 bp, 17 predicted proteins | sample S1TSphgellanicum_FD_89693 | JGI IMG/M metagenome (GOLD analysis project Ga0116227, IMG submission 89693) | Host-associated microbial communities from peat moss isolated from Minnesota, USA - S1T2_Fb - Sphagnum magellanicum MG | ecosystem: Host-associated > Plants > Peat moss > Unclassified...
CAAGTGGTGTATTTACCCGATGTACGACTATGCTCATCCGTTGTCGGATGCCAAAGAGCACATCACGCATTCTATTTGTACTTTAGAATTCCAAGATCACAGACCGTTCTACGACTGGTGTGTGCAAAACGTAGCGGTTCCAGCGGAACCTCATCAATACGAGTTTGCTCGTATGAACATGACTTACCTTGTGATGAGTAAACGTAAATTATTGCAACTGGTAAATGAGAATTTAGTTAATGGCTGGGATGATCCACGCATGCCAACTATTTCTGGTTTGCGAAGAAGAGGCTTTACACCAAAGAGTGTTCGCGAATTTTGCGAGCGAATCGGTATTGCTAAACGTGAAAACCTAATCGAACTGAGCTTATTGGAGTTTTGCATCCGCGAAGATTTAAATAAATCAGCTAATCGTGTAATGGCCGTTTTAGATCCGATTAAACTGGTGATTACCAATTATGAAAAAGGAACAGAAGATTTAATAGGCGAAAACAATCCTGAAGCTGAAGATGGTGGTGGTACCCGTGTAATCCCTTTCAGTAATGAACTTTGGATTGAACGCGAAGATTTTATGGAAGTACCTGCAAAAAAATGGTTCCGTTTGGCACCTGGAGCAATGGTACGCTTAAAATTTGCATATATTGTAAAGTGTGAGGATTTTGTTAAAGATGAAAACGGTAATGTAACAGAAATTCATTGTACTTACATTCCAGAATCAAAAAGTGGAAATGACACCAGTGGCATTAACGTCAAAGGAACGATTCATTGGGTAAGTGTTCAACATGCTAAAACAGCAGAAATTAGATTATATGATCGCTTGTTCACTTCTGAAACACCAGATGCTGAAGAAGGTGATTTTAAAGACTATTTAAATCCAGAAAGTTTAACTGTTCTTCCAAATGCTTTCATTGAGCCAGCTTTAGCTGATGCAGATTTAGATAGCCGTTATCAGTTTATCAGAAAAGGTTATTTCTGTTTAGATAAAGATTCAACAGCAGAAAAGTTAGTTTTTAACCGGACGGTAACTTTAAAAGATACTTTTAAAAAGCCGAAATAGTTAAGTATAATGACAGATAAACACGGATGAACTTAGATTTATCCGTGTTTTTTTTCTTAATTGATTAAGAATTGCCATGGGAATACAGAGATCAAGGACCCCTTATTCTAGAATGTTTCTCTAAAAAATATGACTATTTGCCTTACCTTCTGCTCCAAATCCTTCTACCATCTACCTTCCTACCTCTAACTTTTTACCTTCATCCTTTTTAGTATTTCGTATACACATTATACAATACCAACAAATCAACTGGCGTAAGCTTTGGCGTAATATCACTTTGTATAAAGTGGCGTTTAAAACCAACAATTGCAGCGCCCAAATCACTGGTATCATAGCCCATTAATTTTAGGGCATTTGGCCCGTCGAAATCTACAGGTGGGTTTTTAAGTACATCATCATACCAATAACCAAAACCTTTTAAAGCTAATTTTTTCCATGGAAACTTATTTGGATCAGGCTTACGCTTTGGAGCAATATCAGAGTGGCCAATGAAATTAGCAGTCGGAATATTATAAGTCTTTTTTAATGTCTCCAATAATTTAACCAGGCTATTGATCTGTGCATCTGGCCATAGGTCTGTTGTGCCATTATTATCTAGTTCAATTCCTATCGAAGAAGAGTTTAGATCTGTGTCTTTTCCCCATTTACCAATACCGGCATGGTTTGATCGCAGATAATCGTTTACCATATGCACTACTTTTCCATCCCTGCTAATTACATAATGTGCGCTAACTTCTGCCTTAGTAGAATGAAAGGTTTTGATCGTTTGGGCTAAGCTATCCTGGGCAGTGTGGTGAAGGATAACAAAATTAGGTTTACGTATCCCAAAATTTACAGAACCAACCCAGGCTTGATTTGTTGCATTTTGTAGGTCATAAAGCTGACCTTCTGGCGGAGTAGCTGAAATTATTTTTGCAAAATCTTTACTTTTTTGCTTGTAAATCTTTTCTGTTGCAGCGTATTTACTCGTGCTGCAGGAAGAAAGAAGCAGCGCCAGTGCCAAAATTGAAGTGCCTTTAAAAATATAAGATTTTACTGAAAACATGTTATTACTTAAATAAAATATGAAAGTACAAAGTTATGTTAAACTTCATCCATTACATCAAATTTTCTACAAAGCTTTCAAATTTTAGTAATTTAGTCGCGATATATTTTAATCATGAAGAAACTATACAAACCCATCCTATTTGTATCAGCAATAGCCTGTTCTACAAGTTTGTTTACAGCTTGCACAAATACAGGCAAACCTACTGAAGAAAAAGTAACCGTTGTACAAAAAGATAGCTTAACGGACTATGTAGCAAACAGACTTCCTATATATGAAAGGGTAAAACTTAGCACAAATCTTAATCAATTGAGTGTTAACGACCGCAAAATTCTGCCGCTTCTTATTCAGGCAGCAGAAATTATGGATGAACTTTATTGGAAACAGGCCTATCCTCAGCGCGATAGTTTACTGGCCACCATTAAGGACGAAAAAACCCGCGAATTTGTTAACATTAACTATGGTCCATGGGATAGACTCAACAATGATAAGCCTTTTGTTGCAGGCGTTGGAAATAAACCAGAAGGTGCTTCATTTTATCCTTATGGCACCACAAAGGAAGAAATTGAAAAAGCTGAATTAACTGATAAATTTGGATCTTATTCTGTGGTAAAAAAAGATAGCCTCGGAAAATTCATTACTGTTCCTTATCATGTATTATTCGCTTCTGAATTACAAAGAGCAAGTTCCCTTTTGAAACAAGCAGCTCTAATTGCAGAAGATGCTGGTTTAAAAAAATATTTAAATCTACGTGCTGATGCTTTGGTAACAGATAAGTTTACGGCAAGTGATTATGCCTGGCTAGACATGAAAACAAACGGATTGGATATTATTATAGGTCCGATTGAAAATTATGAAGATAAACTTTTCAATGCCCGTACCAGTTATGAAGCTTATGTTTTAATTAAAGATAAAGAATGGAGTAAACGCCTGGCAAAATACGTAAAGCTTTTACCAGAATTGCAAAAAAACCTTCCAGTATCGGCTAAGTATAAAACCGAAACACCGGGAACAGATTCTGAATTGAATGCTTACGATGTAGTTTATTACGCAGGAGATTGTAATGCAGGATCAAAAACCATTGCAGTTAACTTACCCAATGATGAGAAAATTCAACAGGAGAAAGGAACCCGCCGCTCGCAACTCAAAAATGCAATGCAAGCGAAATTTGATAAAATTCTTCTTCCAATATCTAAAGAATTAATCGATGCAGATCAGCAGCAATATATTAAGTTTGATGCTTTTTTTGCCAATGTAATGTTTCATGAGGTTGCCCATGGTTTGGGGATTAAGAAAACCGTTACCGGAAAAGGTTTTGTTCGCGAGGCTTTAAAAGAACAATATAGCTGGCTGGAAGAAGGCAAAGCTGATATATTAGGCTTGTATATGGTTACTGGCTTATTAAAAAAAGGCGAGCTCCAAGGCGACATTAAAAGTTATTACACCACCTTTATGGCTGGCATTTTAAGATCAGTTCGTTTTGGCGTATCAGAGGCACATGGCAAAGCCAATATGCAATGCTTTAATTACTTCGCAGAAAAGGGTGCTTTTGAGCGTACATCCAAAGGAACATATAAAGTTAACTTCGAAAAGTTTGCCGCTGCAATGAATGAGCTCAGTGCATTTATCATTACTCTACAAGGAAACGGTGATAAAGCTGCTGTAGAGAAAACGCAAAAAGAAAAAGCAGTTATTTCGGCTACACTTCAGCAGGACCTGGACCGCCTAACCAGAAAAAACATTCCGGTTGATGTTGTTTTTGAACAAGGTGTAGATGTATTAGGCGTTAAATAATAGCAATAAAAAACGGCACATCACTTTTTGATGTGTTAAATAAATCCCTGATTTGCAGACTTATACTTGTCTTTGAATCAGGGATTTTTCTTTTTTTTAAAAACTTCGTAACCTTTTAAAAAAACGTTCGTCTTACTAATAACTAAAAAAGGAGACTATTCGTTTCCAAGCTAAACTTTAAACATAAAGACAAAAATAGAAGGCGCATGAAACATGCGTTATAGGAATTATTTTGCCTGGATTTTTTAAAACTTAAACCTAAACAAATGAGAATTTTATACAAAATATCCTTTATCATCATTGCTGCTTTCTCTTCAGTAAGTTTATTTGCACAAACTTCACCCAAGCCTAACCTAACGGGAATTATCCTTGATGAGCACAAAAAACCAGTAGATTATGCAACAGTAGTATTATATAAAGCGGCTGATTCAAGCATTGTAAAAACCAGTTTTACGGATCAAAATGGCATTTTCGGTTTTGCTGTTAATACAGAAGGAAACTACTTTTACAAAGCCAGTAACATGGGCTATAATACTTTTAAAAGTAAAACCATTACACTTACAGACAAAAACCAGAAGGTAGATTTTGGTTCTGCTCAACTTGTTTCAAGCACTCAAAATTTAAAAGAAGTTAGTATTGCTGTAACTAAACCATTCATTGAAAGAAAAATGGATAGAGTAGTGATGAACGTTTCAACCAGCACCATTATGACTGGTTCCAGCGCTTTGGAGGTATTGCAAAAAGCACCTGGGGTTTCTGTTGATCAGAATGATAGAATTTCAATGCAGGGAAAACAAGGTGTATTGATTCAGATTGATGGGAAGCAAACTTATATGAGTAGCGCTGATGTAGCGAATCTACTTCGAAACATGCAAAGTTCTGAAATTGAAACCATCGAATTAATTACAAATCCATCCTCTAAATACGACGCAGCCGGAAATTCAGGCATCATCAATATTAAAACCAAGAAAAACAAAGCCGGCGGTACAAACGGAAGCTTAAACGCCACGGCTGGATACGGTAAAAACTTTAGGGGCAATACAGGCTTAAACCTGAACCATAGAACAAAAAAATTAAATCTGTTTGGAAATTATAACTATGGGAAAACCACACGTGAAAATTTCATCATGATTGATCGCGTTTCAAACGGAACACCTGATACTTATTTTATGCAATCGGGATTGAGTTTAAGAAAACAGCAAAACAATAATTTTAAAGCAGGCTTAGATTATTTCATCGATAAAAATAACACCATTGGAGTGTTGGTGAATGGTTATTTTAACCGTGGAACGGAGACAACCAACAATAACACTTTAATCGGAACATCCTTCCAAAGGGTAGATTCTACACTGGCATCCAGCAGTTTACAAAACAATAAATACAACAATATTTCTTATAATCTTAATTACAAATCAGTTTTAGATACAGCAGGTTCTGAAATTTCAGCAGATTTTGATTATTCAAAATACAATGGAAATGACGGTTCTGAATATGTGAATGATTATATGTTTGCTAATGGCAATAGAATTCGTCCGATTAACTATACCAGAAATGGTACACCTTCAAAAATTGATATTAAAGCTTTTAAAGTTGATTATAATGTTGCATTGAGTAAAACCATAAAGCTTGAAGCTGGCTTAAAAAGTAGCTGGGTAAAAACAGATAACGATTTGCAGGCTGAAGAGCTGGTAAATAATGTTTGGCAAAATGATGTTCGCCGCAGCAATCAATTTATTTATGACGAAAATGTAAATGCAGCCTACACCAATATTAACAAGAAATTTAAAAACACCAGCATTCAGCTTGGGTTAAGGGTTGAGCAAACTAATTCTAAGGGAAATCTGGTTACTACAAATACGGTTGTAGATCGGCATTATTTCGATTTTTTCCCTACATTATTTGTACAGCAAACACTTTCTAAAAATAATCAGTTGGGTTTCTCTTACAGTCGAAGAATAGACCGCCCAAGTTATGATGCTTTAAACCCATTTGTTTATTACCTGGATCAGTATACCTATAGTAAGGGTAATCCATTTTTGAAACCGCAATACACTAATAATGTTGAATTGAGCTATACCTTTATGCAAAGGTATATGCTTTCTTTAGGTTATAGCAGAACTAATGATGTGATTGCGGAAGTTATTTTGCCGGATGAGGCACAAAAGGCGTTATACCAAACGAACGAAAATATTGCCAAAAACATTAGTTATAATGCCAACTTAAATATACCTATACAGATTACTAAATGGTGGCAGGCAAATAACAATTTAAACGTTTTCTATCTTAGTTTTGAAGCTCCTGATCTGGCTGGCAGTGCATTAAAAACAGGAAAAACTTCCTTCCAGTTTAAATCACAACAAAGTTTTACTATTGCAAGTGGCTTAACCGCAGAACTAAACGGCAATTACGAATCCCCATTGGATTATGGCACATTAAGCATTCGGTCTAATTATTCTATAGATGCGGGTTTAAGCAAAACGATGTTTAAGAAAAAGGGTAGTTTAAAGTTTGCCCTATCAGATATATTTAACACATCCGAAACTAATTTAACCAGTACTTATCCAGGATTAAACTATAATTTACATCAGAAAAATGAAAGTCGCTTTGGAAGAATCACTTTCACTTATCGGTTCGGTAAAGAAATTAAACCTGCCCGCCGCCGTTCTACGGGTTCAGAAGCAGAGCAAAATAGAATGAAGAATTAATTCATGAGGTTAAGATTTGATATTAATGTCTCCTGTTCATCAGAACAGTTTTAAACAAAAAGGGCGATGTTTCCATCGCCCTTTTTTATTTTTATTTACTCAAATACATGGATTTATCCTTGTAAAGCTTACGGAAGTAAGGATCTTCTAAATCTTTAATGAAACGAATCGCCTCACCAGTAGATTTCATTTCCGGACCTAACTCTTTCGTAACCTCAGGGAATTTCTCATAAGAGAATACTGGTTCTTTAATTGCATAACCTTTAAGCTTACGTTCGATAGTAAAATCTTTCAACTTCGCTACACCTAACATAATTTTAGCAGCAATGTTAATGTATGGAACATCATATGCTTTAGCAATAAAAGGAACTGTTCGGGATGCTCTTGGGTTGGCCTCAATCACGTAAACCTTTTCATCTTTAATGGCAAACTGAATGTTTAACAAGCCACGTACATCTAAAGCTTTCGCAATCTTAATGGAATACTCTTCCATTGCTTTCGTTACTGTTTCTGGCAAGCTGAAAGTAGGCAATACTGCAAATGAATCACCAGAGTGAATACCTGCAGGCTCGATGTGCTCCATCATACCAACAATGTGTACATCGTCACCATCAGAGATTGAATCAGATTCTGCTTCCTCTGCACGATCTAAAAAGTGATCAATCAATACGCGGTTACCTGGTAAATCACCTAATAATTTTACTACAGCTTTTTCGAGGTCTTCATCGTTAATCACAATGCTCATTCCTTGTCCGCCTAACACATAACTCGGGCGAACCAATACCGGATAACCTACTTCATTTGCAACCAGAATGGCTTCTTCTGCATTTTCGGCTACACCATATTTTGGATAAGGGATATCTAATTCTTTAAGCAAGTCTGAGAAACGGCCGCGATCTTCAGCGATATCCATGTTCTCGAAAGATGTTCCGATAATTTTAATGCCTAATGCCGTTAATTTCTCCGCCATCTTCAGCGCTGTTTGACCGCCCAATTGAACAATCACACCCACAGGTTTCTCTAATTCAATAATCTCACGAACGTGCTCCCAGAAAACCGGCTCAAAGTATAACTTATCTGCCATGTTAAAATCTGTAGAAACAGTTTCAGGATTACAGTTCACCATGATGGCTTCAAAACCAGATTCTTTAGCTGCTAACAAACCATGTACACAAGAGTAATCAAACTCTATTCCCTGACCAATACGGTTGGGGCCAGAACCTAAAACAATTACTTTTTTGTTCTCTGTAGGGATTGATTCATTTTCCTCATCAAAAGAAGAATAGTAATAAGGTGTTTGAGCAGGGAATTCCGCAGCACAAGTATCAACCATCTTATAAACCCTGTTGATGCCTAAAGCCTTACGGCGATCATAAACCTCATCTTCGGTAACATTCCCTAATAACCAGGCAATCTGAATATCAGAGAATCCTTTCTGCTTAAGGGTGAAGAAGAAATCACGAGGAATATTATTTAATGAATATCTTTTTAATTCGGTTTCTAAAAGAACAAGATCCTGAATCTGGTTTAAGAACCATTTATCAATTTTAGTTACCTTACGGATAGATTCCAAAGGCACACCCATTGTCATGGCATCTTTTATTAAGAACAAACGGTTCCATGAAGCATGCTCCAGGCCGTCCATAATTTCTTCGATGTTGCGCACTTGTCTGCCATCGGCACCTAAACCTGCACGGCTTATTTCTAAACTCTGACAAGCTTTCTGTAAAGCTTCGATAAAAGTACGACCAATGGCCATTACCTCACCTACAGATTTCATTTGTAAGCCTAGTTCTTTGTTGGCACCTTTAAATTTATCGAAATTCCAGCGAGGAATTTTAACGATTACGTAATCTAAAGTAGGCTCAAAGTATGCTGAAGTTGTTTTGGTAATTTGATTTTCAATTTCATCCAGGTTATAACCGATAGCCAGTTTCGCTGCAATTTTAGCGATTGGATAACCAGTTGCTTTACTAGCTAAAGCTGATGAACGGGATACACGTGGATTAATTTCAATGGCGATAATATCATCATTTGCAGGGTTTACCGAGAATTGAACATTACATCCACCAGCAAAAGTACCGATAGCACGCATCATTTTAATGGCCTGATTACGCATATCCTGATAACAACGATCGGATAAGGTCATTGCAGGCGCTACAGTGATCGAGTCTCCAGTATGGATACCCATTGGATCGAAGTTTTCAATCGAGCAGATAATGATTACATTATCATTGCTATCTCTCAATAACTCCAATTCATATTCTTTCCAGCCTAAAACAGCTTGTTCTACCAAAACCTCATGTGTTGGCGAAGCTTCTAAACCACGTTTAAGTGCAGCGTCAAATTCTTCCTTTTTATGTACAAAACCACCACCAGAACCGCCTAAAGTATACGATGGGCGAATTACCAACGGAAAACCAATTTCTTGAGCAGCTTCTTTACCTTCTAAAAATGAGTTGGCAATTTTAGAAGGCGCTACACCTACACCTATATCAACCATTAACTGGCGGAAAGATTCACGGTTTTCGGTTTTTTCGATAGCCGCTACATCAACACCGATAACTTTAACACCATATTTTTCCCAAACACCACGTTCGGAAGCTTCTACACAAAGATTTAGCGCCGTTTGACCGCCCATAGTTGGCAAAACAGCGTCAATTCTAGGTAAATCTGCAGAGTCGATATGCTCTTGTAAAATTACCTCTATTGAATCAACCGATAAAGGTCGAAGATAAACATGATCTCCGATAACCTTATCCGTCATAATCGTAGCCGGATTAGAGTTGATAATGGAAACGGTAATTCCTTCTTCTTTTAAGGAAAGTGCCGCTTGTGAACCCGAGTAGTCAAATTCGCAGGCTTGGCCAATAATAATTGGTCCCGATCCGATAATTAATACTGAGCGTATTGAAGTGTCTTTAGGCATGATTAAGCTTAAACAATGATTAAAATTCTAAAGTATTTGACCTGGTAATGGTGAAGAAGCAAGAAGGTTTTTTTGCTTTTTGAAGAGAAAATCCCAACTGTTCTGTCGGGATGCAAAGATATGTTTTTTAAAGGAGGTTTTTGATTAAATTTTAAAAATTAATATCCCCTAAATCAAACAGCTGAAATGCACGTTTTTATATTAAAAAACCAAGATTATGCTATAGTAAAATAGATGTTTCCCGAAAATTAACTTGGTCCGTTAATCATAAACAAGATAACCACAATTCCTGAAAACAAAAAAAGGAGCATCAGCTCCTTTTATATCTTTTTAATACTATTGCTTTAATCTCACTTCTCCAAGGTCGGTAGTGGTACTGTCTTTAACAGCAACATTTTCGATAACAGCATCTTTATAAGGTGCATTGGCTTTAATCACTATGGTATAAACCCCCTCTTTTAGCTGGGTAAAAGAAAAGCTACCTTGATTAACGGTCACACTCGTAGTATCCCGACCAGCAATAAGAGAAACACCTGTCACGGCATCAACTGGACCTACACGCCCAACAATGCCACCCAGTTTAACGAAAGTAAAGGCCACAAACAGAATAGATGAAAGAATTAAGGCTACGCAAAAAACACTCAGCTTTTTCATATTAATTTATTTTTTTTCTAAAAAATTCCATTTCAATGGAAACTCATTTTAAACGGTTTATACAACCAATTTGTTTGTCGTCAAAATAGAACACTGTATTATTTTGTAAAAAACAATATGCTAAAGTTGGCTTAATCCAAGCTCATATTGGTTGTAAATCCAACGCAAAAGTAATGAACAATAGTTAAAATTTGTTAAAATGTAACATAAATATAGTGTTAAAAGAACACGAAGTCATGTTTAAGTCATGAATGATTTAAAAGGGTATTATTGGCAATAATGTTGTAATAAGGAGAACATATATGCGTTTTGTATATACTTTAGAAAAAGATCTAAAGCTTCCTCCGCGGAGTAGTTAACCGCAATGAGGATTTCTTCATAAATAGTTTGTTTGGTTTATTATCCGGTTAGAGGAGCCCTCCTCTACCGGATTTTTTCTTTTATGGCTTTTTCTCTTACTTTTGGTTAATATGATCCTGCTCATAGCATCATTCTTTCAATTTGTTACCATACAGTTTCAGCAAACCACCCTTTTAGAATGGGTTGCGGTGATTGCTGGCTTTTTATGCATTTATCTTGCCGCTAAAGAAAGTATCTGGAACTGGCCCATCTCCATCATCAGTGTAGTGGCTTATGGTATATTGTTTTTTAGGGAGGCAATGTACGGCGACATGACGCTTCAGATTTATTTCCTGTTTACCGCATTTTACGGCTGGTATTTCTGGATTAATAAAAAGGTGGAACAACATCGGCCAATTGCCAGATTAACAATAAAACATTGGCTAATGGTAATTATATCTATTACCCTGCTAAGTGTTTTACTCGGTTGGTTTATGGATCACTATACCAACAGTACTGTACCTTATGCAGATGGATTTTGTACTTCTATAAGTTTCGCAGCGCAGCTGCTCTTAACCCGAAAAATATTGGAAAACTGGTTGCTATGGGTTTTTGCAAACATCTGCTACGTTCCATTATTTATTTATAAAAACCTCAACCTAAGCGCATTACTATATCTCGTACTAATTGTTATTGCATTTAATGGTTATTTAATCTGGAGAAAAACATATCGTGAACAAATTAATTAAAAAGATTGCCATTGTTGGACCAGAGAGTACAGGCAAATCGACCATGTCTCAATTACTGGCAAAACATTATGGCGTTTCCTGGGTGCCTGAATACGCCCGCTATTACTGTGAAAATTTAACAGCTCCTTACACTTTACAAGACGAGGTGAACATGTACTATGGACAGGTAGCATTAGAAGACGCCATTCTCACCATTACTGAAAGTGATTTTATCATCTGTGATACCACTTTTGTAACGGTAAAAATCTGGAGTGATGAGATGTTAGGCGAAACTCCCCAGATAGTGTTAGATGCACTTCAAAAAAGACCTTATGATCTTTACCTTTTAATGGACATTGATTTGCCCTGGCAGGACGATCCACTGCGTGACTTTCCGAATCAAAGGGAATATTTTATGGAGGTGTGGCACAAGGAACTAAATGCTTTGGATGCTAACTATAGGGTGATTAGCGGCTTAGGAACACTACGAGTAGAGCATGCGATAAGGGCTATTAATGAGTTTTTAGGGCGATAGGGCCTCTCCCTTTTAAAGAACGTAGGTTTTGGATAGGCTTGTGGAAGTCACTCTCCTGAAAGAGAGAAAAAAAAGGATAGCAGGTATAACCAACACGCCAGGAATTTCCACTATCCAACTTACATTCCTTAAATAGTAAAAAACCTCACCAATTAAAAAAAAGCCCCGATTTTACATCGAGGCTTTAGTAATCTATATTTTAAGTCCCCTTCAGGGGATTTAAGGGTTTAAGCAAATTGCTTGCCTTTAACTTTACGTTCTTGCTCTGTTAAGAAGATTTTACGTAAACGCATGCTTGCAGGCGTAACTTCAATATACTCATCAGCCTGGATATACTCCATAGCCTCTTCTAAAGAGAATTTAATTGCAGGTGCGATACGGGTGTTATCATCTGTACCAGATGCACGCATATTGGTTAATGCTTTTCCTTTCACAACGTTTACTACTAAATCATTATCACGGATGTGCTCACCCATAATCTGACCTTCGTAAACATCAACTCCCGGATCAACAAAGAAACGACCTCTATCTTGTAACTTATCAATAGAATAAGCAGTAGTCTGACCTTTTTCCATAGATACCAATACACCATTTAAACGACCAGGGATAGTCCCTTTCCAAGGCTCATAAGCTTTGAAACGGTGTGCCATAATCGCCTCACCAGCTGTAGCAGTTAATACGTTGTTACGTAAACCGATAATACCGCGAGATGGGATTTCGAATTCTAAGTGTTGTAAATCACCTTTTGGTTCCATAATCAATAACTCACCTTTACGTTGAGTTACCAATTCAATTACTTTACCAGAAACTTCACCAGGTACATCAACAATTAAGGTCTCAATTGGCTCATGTTTTTTACCATCGATTTCCTTTACGATAACCTGTGGCTGACCAACCTGAATCTCATAACCTTCACGACGCATGGTTTCAATCAATACCGATAAATGGAGAATACCACGACCGTAAACTAACCATGAATCAGGAGATGCTGTTTCAACAACTTTTAACGCCAGGTTTTTCTCAGTTTCTTTAATTAAACGTTCTTTAATACGCTGAGAAGTAACCAATTTACCTTCTTTACCAAAGAATGGAGAGTTATTGATGGTAAATAACATATTCATTGTTGGCTCATCAATGCTGATTACCGGTAACTGCTCTGGTGCTTCAAAATCAGCAATAGTATCACCAATATCAAAACCATCAATACCTACAACTGCACAAATATCACCAGAACTTACTTCTGTAGTACGGATTTTGCCTAAACCTTCGAAAGTATAAAGTTCTTTTACCCTTGTTTTAACAACTTTTCCATCACGTTTAATTAAAGTAACCGGTTGGTTTTCTTTAATAGTACCGCGGTGAACACGACCAATTGCAATACGACCAACAAAAGATGAATAATCTAATGAAGTAATTTGCATTTGTAATGTACCATCATTAATTGGAGCAGGTGGAATGTTAGCCACAACTGCATCTAACAATGCAAAAATATCTGTAGTTGGTTTTTGCCAGTCAGTACTCATCCATCCTTGTTTTGATGAACCGTAAATAACAGGAAAATCCAATTGCTCTTCAGTAGCTTCAAGGTTAAAGAACAATTCAAAAATTTGCTCATAAACCTCTTCCGGACGACAGTTTTCTTTATCTACTTTGTTTACTACCACAATTGGTTTTAAACCAAGCGCTAAAGCTTTTTGCGTTACGAAACGTGTTTGAGGCATAGCACCTTCAAAAGCATCGCAAAGTAAAAGTACACCATCGGCCATCTTCAAAACACGCTCTACTTCACCGCCGAAATCCGCGTGACCAGGAGTGTCAATAATGTTAATTTTTACGTCTTTGTATTGAACCGACACGTTTTTAGATACGATGGTGATACCACGTTCGCGCTCTAAATCGTTATTATCCAATATCAAATCTCCTGTTTGTTCGTTGTCACGAAAAATAGAACATGAATGTAAAATCTTATCAACCAACGTGGTTTTACCGTGGTCAACGTGTGCTATAATAGCTATATTTCTAATCTTTTGCATAAAATGCGCCTCAAATTTGGCGCAAAGATAGTGTTTAGAAATGGATTTTCTACTATAACGTTCACTATTTAATGCTTTAATAACACTGTAATAGTCTCATTTTTAATTAGAAAAGCAATGGCGGTAACATTTCGGTTTACTTCGGCCCTGCTGTTCACTTTAGCCCTCATCAAAAATTCGGGGCTGCTGTTCCATCAGGTTTAAAAACCAAAGCATGTTTAAAAAAATTGTACAAGTTCAAATGAACAAAACAAATGAATAATTTGAAGGTATTATGTAAATGGAAAAATCAATACAAGAGTTATTTGACAGTTATGAAGAAAAGTCGCTTGAAGTAGAAGCAGCAAAAAGAGCTATGGATGCAGCTGAAGTACCAGATTTATCTAAAGAAGAATACATTACTTCAGACCAGGCCGATGAACACCTTATTGCTTGTATAGAAAGGGAACGCAAAGAAAAGGAATTGGAAACCCTAAGCCAGGAATGGGCTGAAATTCAAGACGCATTGGTAGAAAAACTTTGTAAAATAAATACCAAAGTGCTGGTAAAAGATAGACGGGATGAATGTACCGTGTTGATCCATTGTGAAGGTGGCGGTATTGTAGTACAGGATAAAGAATAATATTTACTAAACATTGTTTTTTAGGCATTAAGGTTCTAACCAGATATTTAATTAGTAATATCGTATTTTCCTTAATGCTCTATTTTTAAATGCTATTTAGCCAGTCTTCATAAGAAATAACGCCTAAATCAGGTTTAGCTTCGCCTTCCAACATAGCAATAAACTCTAATGCATTCCCATCAGGATCGTTAAAATAAATGGCTATAGCCGGCATCCAGGCAAAAACCATAGGCGCTAAATCATCGCTCTTTAGAAAATTATAAGGTTTTAGGTTGTTCTTCTGTAAAAAGCTTACAGATTTGTTCAGTACATCTTCTACATCGCATCTGAAAGCAAAGTGCCTTACACACACTTCACCTTTCGGTTTTTCCCAGAGCCCAAGCATTGCACCCTTAGGCTCGCCAACCCAGAAGAAAGCAATTCTCCTTCCTTCTTCATAATAACACTGAGTTAAACCCATCACATTTTTATAAAAATCAATAGCTCTTTCTAAGTCTTCAACATCAATATGTGTTTCAAATAATCCTTTTATCATCCGGTCAAGGTAGGAATTACTTAAAGCTGCAAAAAATCATGTTTTTCGATACTGCCATCAATAAAATCGATAGATAAAATTTTATGAAGATTGGGTTACCAAAAATGCCGCCGATGTATTAATTGTAACTAACAGACTGGGATGAATAAAAGGATTTTAAAATATACAGGCAGATTTTTAGTAGTTTTTATCGCATTGATTGGAATTTACTTCCTCGCTGCTTTTTGCTGCTCGCGTATTACCATCAATGCCAACCCAACAAATCCAAAAGAAATTGCCATTTATATTATGACGAATGGAGTACATACTGATATTATCGTTCCCGCGGTTACCGGCCAAATAAACTGGACAAAAGAAATCAGTTATCAAAACACTTTAGTGGCTGATAGCACGTATCGATACCTGGCTATGGGCTGGGGCGATAAAAAATTCTACCTCGAAACACCTGAATTTTCAGACCTGAAGCTTAGTAATGGCTTAAGGGCCATCTCCGGATTGAGCACTTCGGCCATGCATACCACATATTATAAAAATATTATAGAAGATGTAAACTGTAAAAAAATCATGATCAGTAAAGCACAGTACCTATTATTGATCGATTACATTTTAAATAGTTTTAAGAAAGATGAATCCGGACGTTTAATAAATGTTAAATCCAACATTCATTATGATATTGGTGATGCTTTTTATGAAGCGAAAGGGAGTTACAGCATATTTAAAACCTGCAACACCTGGACAAATGCAGCATTAAAGGCATGCGGACAAAGAAGCTGTTTATGGACTATATTTGATACGGGCATACTTAAAAAGTACAATTAGCATTAAGCCTCAAACGCCCAATTCAAAAAAGCAGGCATTACACTTTCCCAGGTTGGAACATCATGTTTGCCCCCCACTTTTTCATAATAAAAGATATGATCAGGACGCTTATAGCCTTTTTTCAGAAGTCCTTTTACTACATCGATGGTATCATCTATAGAATCAATAATCAGATTTCTATTGCGATCGGCCTTTTCATCTTCCGTTCCGGTCATCAACCAGAATTTCATCTCCGGTTTAGTATCGCTGCAATCGATTAATTCGTGAATAATTCGATCTGCATCCGTATATCCATCGGTTAAATCTTTCTTGCGCCACCAGAAAGCACCTGAAAAAACACCTACAACATCAAAAATAGCCGGGTTATTCCAGGCAATATCAAAGGCTGATAAACCACCGAGTGAAAAACCTGCAAAGGCAACTTTACCTGTAATGGGCATTGCAATTTTCTTTTTAACAAAAGGCAAAAGTTCTTTAATAATAAAATCGTTATACAAACCAGCATGTGCACCTCTTCCTTTAAAATCAGGTGTGCCAGCAACGCCATACTCCATTAAACGATCTACAGATGCTTTTATAGCCACCACAATTAAACGATGATTTCGCTTGCTAAGGTGTGCATCCTCCAGTAATTGAGCAAAATCCATTTTTGCTACATCCTGTCCGTCATTAATTAAAAGAAGTTCTATTTTTTCATTACCTAAAATCCCTTCAGGCACATACATGTCTATTTCTACCTCATGCTGTAAATAAGCAGAAGAAATTTTAAAATGATTGATATTAACTTTTACTGATAAAATTGCGGTATACATATCTTAAATCCCCTAACACTGGCATATTGCCCTTTAATTGCGCAAAGGTACAAATCTCACTAAACTATTAATTATCAGCATTCAATTTTTACATTACGCTTTTATTTAAGCTTACAAGATTCTTTTTATAATAATAAATTTCTATCTTAAAACATTCAATTTTCAATATGAGAGAAGAACATAAAAAGTGGTACAGCCCAAATTTAAGTACAGATATAGATATGCTCATTTTTGGTCACAGTGGCATCCCAGTGTTGTTGTTTCCTACCAGTATGGGGCGCTATTTTGAAAATAAGGATTTTAAACTTATTGATGCTGTAGAGGGTTTTATTAATGAAGGTAAAATCAAAGTTTACTGTCCTGATAGTATTGATAAGCTGAGCTGGTACAATAAAAGTATCCATCCTGCAGATAGAGTTAAAAATCACATTTGGTATGATAAATACCTGCTGGAAGAAGTGGCTCCATTGGCCAGACATGAAACCGGGAGGAGTAAAATCATTACCGCAGGATGTAGCTTTGGGGGCTATCATGCGGCCAACTTTGCCTTTCGGCATCCCTGGCTGGTGAGCCATATGTTTAGTATGAGTGGTGCATTTGATATTAAAGGGCAGTTAGATGGCTTTTATAATGATGACGTCTATTTTAATAACCCTGTAGATAACCTGATGAATAACAGTAACCCTGAGTTGCACCATATGAAAATTATTCTGGGAACCACAGACCGGGATATGTGTCGTGCAGATAATGAAAATCTATCTGGCATTTTAACAAAAAAAGGTATTGATCATTGGTTGGATATCAGGCAAAATGCAGATCATGACTGGCCAATTTGGAGAGAAATGTTTCCCAGCTACATTGCTCAGTTATAGTTTTTAGTAGCAATTTATAATAAGTAATAAAACAATTAACCAATTTATACGATTAACCTTTACCATAATTAAACTTAAATAGTACAAATGAAAAAAATCGGGATTCTATTTGGCCAGGAACGTTCATTTCCTGAAGCTGTTATCGAAAGGATTAATCAAAAGGCAGAAGATGGCATTACTGCCGAGGCTGTTAAAATCGATAAAATATTTCAAAATGTTCCACTTGGTTATTCCGTGATTATCGATCGTATTTCTCAGGATGTCCCATTTTACCGTGCATCATTAAAAAATGCAGCAACTACTGGTACAGCAGTTATCAATAATCCCTTTTGGTGGAGTGCTGATGAAAAATTTTTTAACAATGCGCTTGCCGAACAGATTGGTGTACCAGTTCCGAAAACAGCTTTAATTCCATCAAGACAACATCCAACAGGGACTACTGGTGAATCTTTTTCTAACTTGACTATGCCACTCGATTGGGATGCGATTTTTGAATACACTGGGTTTCCTGCTTATATGAAACCATATGATGGAGGTGGATGGAGAGATGTTTATAAGCTTCACGATAAAGAAGATTTTTTTGATAAACACAGTGGTACCGAACAATTGGTGATGCTTTTACAAGAAGAAATCATCTTCGAAGAATATTTTAGGTGTTATTGTATTGGTGGTAAACATGTTCGCATAATGCAATATGATCCACGCAATCCACATCATTTGCGCTATGCTGTTGATGGGAAGGCGCCAGATCCTAAATTACTAAAAACTGTGGAAGAATATACGCTGAAATTGTGCCAGTATTTAGGTTACGACTTTAACACTGTAGAATTTGCCGTTAGAGATGGAGTGCCTATTGCTATTGATTTCTGCAACCCGGCTCCAGATGCAGATATTAAAAGTGTTGGACAGGAGAACTTCGACTGGGTGGTGGAAACTACAGCCAATTATGCCATTGAAAGAGCTAAAGTGCAAAAAGATGGGCAGGATAACTTAACCTGGGGAGAATATATTAAGGCTTCGGTTGCTGGAAAACCTTTGGTTGCCAAATCAACTCCAAAAGCAATCGCAAAAAAACCTACTGCAGCTAAAACAGCAACAGAAAAAACCACTGCAAAACCCAAGAAAGCAGCTCCAAAGAAATAAAAGGGATAAAAAAAACTTCAATCAGGATGAACGAATTTACGCTGGGCATAGAGGAAGAATATATGGTGATTGATCCCGTTACCAGGGAACTTACCTCGCATGATCAAAAGATTGTAGAAGCTGCACAAAAGATTCATAAAGACCAGGTGAAGGCCGAAATGCATCAGGCGGTAGTGGAGGTTGGAACCGGGATTTGTAAATCAACTACCGAAGCCAGGAAAGAAATTTCTCAGCTGCGCTATACTGTATCACAACTTGCCGGAGAGCAGGGATTACGAATTGGCGCAGCTGGCACTCACCCCTTTTCACATTGGGAAAAGCAATTGATAACCGAACATCCCCGCTACAATGAAATTGTTAATGAATTACAGGAGGCGGCACGGTCTAACCTAATTTTCGGTCTTCATGTTCACGTAGGTTTTCAATCGCGTGAGCTGGCTATCCACATAGCCAATCAGGTTCGGTATTTTTTGCCACACGTATTTGCTTTGTCAACCAATTCACCTTTCTGGGAATCAAGAAATACTGGCTATAAATCTTTCAGAACTAAAATTTTCGATAAATTTCCCAGAACGGGTATACCTGATATTTTTAATAGTATAGAAGATTATGATAGTTATGTAAAACTGCTGATCAAAACCAATTGCATGGATAATGCAAAGAAAATCTGGTGGGATATTCGTGTTCACCCCTTTTTTGATACGGTTGAATTCCGCATTTGCGATTGCCCAATGCTGATTGACGAGACAATGGCTTTCACTGCCCTTTTTCAGGCGCTTTGTGCCAAGTTATATAAACTGCGTTTGCAGAATATGGAATTTATCAGCTATTCCAGAGCGCTCATTAATGAGAATAAATGGCGTGCTGCCCGTTATGGAATTGATGGGAATTTGATTGATTTTGGTAAAGAAATGGAAGTTAATTGCCGAAATCTAGTCTTGGAATTATTGGATTTTGTTGATGATGTAGTGGATGAATTGGGATGCCGTGATGACATTAATTATGTACACCGAATACTGGAGCATGGCACTGGTGCCGACAGACAATTAGCTGTTTACCAACAAACTGGCAGTTTTGAATCGGTAGTAGATTATATCACCACTCAAACACTTATAGGGGCAAAGTAATTTTACCATGGATAAAAAAGGATTAAGGGTTGCTGTAATTGATATGAACAACGGCGCACCTAACCAGGGAATGCGGGGAATTCAGGAAATTTTATCCCGTTTTAGAGACGATAATCATATCAATCTTTCTTTTGATCTTTTTGATTTAAGACAAAAGGGTGAAATTCCCGGACTGGAATACGATGCTTATATTTCCAGTGGTGGACCTGGAAGCCCGCTGGAAAGTGAAGGTGAAAAGTGGGAAAACGATTTTTATAATCTACTGGATCAGATTGAGGTTTTTAATACGAAAAATGAAACACAAAAGAAGTATGCCTTTCTAATTTGCCACTCCTTTCAACTGGCCTGCCGGAAGTATGAACTGGGTAATGTAACCGAAAGGCGATCGAATGCTTTTGGGATCTTTCCAATCACACTTACCGAAGATGGCGAGCAGGATGAAATTTTTAATGGCATTACCAACCCCTTCTTCTCTGTTGACAGCAGAGATTGGCAAGTAATAGAACCTGATTTTGATGCCTTTGAAAAAAAAGGAGCAAAGCTTTTAGCAATAGAGAAAGAGCGCAAGCATATTGATTTAGAACGCTGCATGATGGCGATTCGTTTTTCTAATGAAATTATTGGCACGCAGTTTCATCCAGAGGCAGATCCAATCGGGATGAAAATGTACTTGCTTCAGGAAGAAAAGAAAAAAGCTATTATTGATATGCATGGTGAACAAAAGTATTTAGATATGCTGAATAGCCTGGATGACCCGGCAAGGATTGTTCTGACGCAAAGTGTGATTTTACCTAATTTCCTGCAAAAAGCAATCGGAAATTTGCAAGAAGCATAGAACTAACCCTCATGAAAGCGCTAGAAGACTATAAGCTACAAGATATCGAATTACAGGATGTAGAAGATACATTGGGCTACCTAGCAAAAGCTTTCGAGCTGAATTTTGCATCTGATGCTTTTTCAGAAACAAAAACATTTGGAGATATCTGCCAGGTTTTCCAAGACAACATTCCTTATCAGAATGAAGAAAGTTGTACCTCTCAACAAGCCTTTTATAAGATTCGAAATGCCATCGCTATTTCGCCAAAAAATTGATAGAGAAAGTATTACACCTAAGACTTGCCTTGATGAAGTTTTTCCTAAGATTGATCGTAGGAAGAAAATAAAGGCATTTCAAGAAGAACTAAGTATACCC
>Ga0116227_10007646_pt1 | contig 20939 bp, 15 predicted proteins | sample S1TSphgellanicum_FD_89693 | JGI IMG/M metagenome (GOLD analysis project Ga0116227, IMG submission 89693) | Host-associated microbial communities from peat moss isolated from Minnesota, USA - S1T2_Fb - Sphagnum magellanicum MG | ecosystem: Host-associated > Plants > Peat moss > Unclassified...
GAAAACGTGATCGCGGGCCATGCGCATGATGCCCATGTCGAGGGCACGATCAACGCCCACACGGATTTCTCCGGCCTCCAGGTGGCATCGCTGAGCGGCGGCATGCTCGCCGATGACGTGACGCTGTTTTGGCTAAAGCCGATCCCGCCACTGACCCATGGACATGCGCGGCTGACCATCGAAGGTCCGGATTCGCTGCGGGTGACCATGGACAGCGCCGAGCAGGGTCAGTTGCAACTGACCTCCGGATCGCAGATCCGGATCACCAGACTGCAGGAAGCGCATCAGTTCGGCGATATCGAGGCGCATCTGCAAGGCAATCTGGCCGACGCGCTGGCCCTGCTCAACCACCCGCGCCTGAAGCTGCTATCGCGTGCCGGGCTGGATTTTGCCGATGCCGCCGGGCAGGTGACGGCGACGATTTCCGTGCACCTTCCCCTGGAGGACAGGGTGACAATCGCCGATATCCATGTCGGCGCCACCGGGACAATGACGGATGTACATCTCAGCCGGATTGCCGCCGATCGCGACCTGGAGCGCGCCCAGCTCGCGCTGAAGGTGGATGATGACGGCATGACCATCACCGGCAATGGCATCTATGCCGGCATCCCCGCCAACCTTGTGCTGGACATGGATTTTCGCAACGGGCCGGCCAACCAGGTGCTTCAGCACATCGTGGCGAACGGTACGGCGTCACCCACGCAACTTCTGCAGGCCGACCTGCTGCCCGCGGGTGTGGTGCGCAGTTTTGCCGCCGGCACCACCGCGGTGCATGCGGAGTATTCCGGGCTGCGGGACAATACGGCCACGCTGCTCGTGGATGCCGATCTGACCGGTGCGCAACTGAAGACGCCCCTTGGCTGGCAGAAGGAAACCGGGCCACAGGCAAAGGCCGGGGCGCGGCTTTCAATCGACCATGGCCGCCTGGTGGGAATTGACCAGTTGCATGCGGAGGGGCCCGGATTGGCGATCACCAGCCATGCCACCATGGAGGCGGGCCACACACGCGCTCTTGTGCTGGACAGGATTGAGCTGGGCCGCACCCGGGCCCATGGCGAGATTGGCTTCCCGGCCGACCCCACCAGCCGCCTGACGGTGAGCCTGTCGGGGCCGATGCTCGATCTTTCCTCCTATCTCGATGAGCCGCAAGCGGACCGCGCGAACAACGTACCGGCCACGCCCGACGATACACCCGACCAACCCGAAGACCAGAAGCCGGGCCAGCCATGGGAGACGGACCTGAATTTCGATCGGGTCCAGCTGGCGAAAGGCAAGACTCTGAGGCCGTTCACCCTGACCGCGGCCAGCGACGGGCTGCATGTGGCGCGGGCGCAAGCCGATGCCGGCGCGCCCGGCGAGCTTTCCGCCAGCATTGTGCCCAGCAGAGGAATACGGCGCGTCTCGGTGATTTCGTCGGATGCCGGGGTATTCCTGCAGGCGATGGGGGTGGCTGATAATCTCGTGGGCGGCCATCTGCGGCTGGAGGGGGTGTTCGCCGATAATCAGCCGGGCGACCCACTGACCGGCACCGCCACGCTGGAGAATTTCCAGCTACGCTCGGCCCCGGCGATCGGACGATTGTTGCAGGCAATGACACTTTACGGAGTGACCGATGTGTTACGCGGGCCGGGCCTGCATTTCTCGACGATGGTAGCCCCCTTCCGCTGGCAGCGGCGGGTGTTGCATCTGGAAAATGCCCGGGCTTTTTCGCCCTCGCTCGGGCTGACGGCACAGGGTGATATCGACCTGAAGAGCCGCACCGCTAATGTAACGGGAACGGTGGTACCGGCGTATTTCTTCAACCAGTTGCTCGGCAATTTGCCGCTGATCGGCAAGGTGTTCTCGCCCGAGAAAGGCGGCGGCGTGTTTGCCGCACGTTATTCGGTGAAAGGAAAGCTGGCCGACCCCAAGGTGGGCGTGAACCCACTCTCCGCGCTGACACCGGGGTTCTTGCGTGAGGGTTTTGGGTTGCTGGCGCCAACTGCCAACCTGCCCAAAAAGTGATTCGGGCATTCACAGGGTGCTAATGGTCGGGCCGCACCAGCACGTGGAGGGTGAGCCAGGCGAGGGCATAGCCGGCGGCGGCGGCGGCGAACATTGGCAGGAGCGTGCCATGGGTCTGCAGGATGCCGGCGGCATGCAGGGCAATGGCGCCGCCGATATTGCCGAAAAACGCCATAAAGCCGGTGACGGCGCCAACGCGGGCGGCCGGGAACCACCCCGCCGCCAGGCCGAAGATGTTGGTGGCGAAGGCCTGGTGGGATGCCAGGGCAAGGCCCGCGATCAGAACGCTGCCCCACAGGCTGTGCACCAGCAGGATGCAGCTGATGGGCAATACTGTGACCGCCGCCCCTGCCATGACCAGAGCGCGCGCATTCTTCACCCCGCGCATTGCCAGCATGCCTGGCAAGGCACCACCAATCAGCGAGCCGGCGCCGGCCATGATATAGATGGAAGCGACCGGCAGGCCGAGATGCGCCATGTTCAGGTTGAACCGGAGATGCAGAAAATCCGGCAGCCAGAACAGCATGAACCACCAAGCCTGATCGGTGAGTAATTTGGCCAACGCCAGCGCCCATGCGCGGCGGTCGGTGAGCATAGGCGGCGGTTTGGCGCCATCGCCTGGCGAGGGAACCGGTTGCTGTTCCATCCGGTGGATCGGCAAGCCCAGCCACAGCGCCAGGCAGACAAAGCCGAAAGCACCGAGCAGAAGAACTGTTATTTGCCAGCCGACGGCAACATATAGGCCAGTGACCACCAGCGGGGTGATGACGGCGGCGAGATTCGGCGCCATATTGCCGATGCCGATGGCAAAGGTTCTTTCCTCCGGCGGGAAGAACGCCGTGACCGCCTTCATGCTCGCGGGTGTGGCGACGGCTTCGAAAATGCCCAGCGCCACGCGGGCAGCGACGAACTGGTTTACGGTGACGGCGGCGGCATGTGCCATGGCGGCCGCACTCCAGCCGCCGAGGCCAACGGCAAAACCCCAGCGCAGGCCTATGACATCCATGAACCAACCGGCGCCGAGCAGGGCGAGGGCGATGGCGATCTGGAAGCTGGTTGTCATCAGGCCGTAATCGGCGCCGCTCCAGCCGAATTGGCGGTCCAGCACCGGCTTGAGCAAGGCGAGAAACTGGCGATCGGCGTAGCTGACCATGGTGACGACGAACACCAGCACCAGGAACGCCCAGCGAAGGCGGGAGCCGGCGCTGGCGGATCGGGTGTCACGTGGCATGGTGGCTGCTCCCAAGGCCGGCATCTTCCCGCCTTCGGTGCGGGCGCCGTAAGCGGCCGCCGCAAAGCGGCAGCTTACGGGTTCCTGTTCAGAACGACTTGTGGAGTTCTATGCCGAAATAACGGCGGTAATCACGTGGCACCCAGCGTTCCACGCCGCCGATGCTGCCATAGGCGAGATAAGACGAGTAATTCTGGTTGGTGATGTTCTTGACCAGGCCGGTGATACGCCAATCCTGCGACAGATTCGCCAGGCCAATGCTGGCGTTCCAGATGCCATAGGCAGGCTGGATCGTCTGCGGGGTTTCCGTCAGCTGATATTGGGTAGAACTTTGCCACGCATAGTCGGTGCCAAGGGTAACGACGTAATCGTCGGTAATCGACAAGTCATAGCTGGCGCGACCATCGAATTTCCATTTTGGCGAGAATGGCAGTGGCTCGCCATTGATGTTGCAGGACGATCCCGGCCCGAGCGTGGGTGGGCAGAGGAAACTATCCACGCGCGCCTGGGTATAGGCGAACAGGCCGGTGAGATTCAGCGGTGGTATCGGCCGCGCGGTGATATCCCCTTCCATGCCCTTGCTGGAGACCGATCCGGCATTGATCAGGCGGGTGACGATGGCGCCAGCCACCTCATCGGGGAAGTTGGCCTGATAATTCTGGAAATCTTCTATAAAGCCGTCAAGATTAACCACCAGCCGGTCGGCGAGCAGGCGTGATTTCAACCCCACTTCATAGGCGTTGGAGGTTTCCGGCTTCAGTGGATTTGTCTGCAGCGCGGTCATGTTGAAGAATACATTATAGGCGGGGCCTTTATAGCCGCGCGAATAGGTGGCGTAGGCCATTACATCGGGCAAGAGGTCATATTGCAGGCCGGCACGATCGGAATAGGCAGCCACCTCGTTGGAGCCTTCGCTCGAAAATTTCGGCGCGATGCCGGTGACAGAGACGTGCGAGCTGGAAAGGCGGCCGAACGTGTAGCTGAGATCATCCTTCACCAGGCGCAGGCCGAGTATGCCGCGGAACGTGTCGGTAAAATTCAAATTGGCTTCGCCGAATATCGCCAGATCATTGCCATCGGTGCCATATTGCGCCAGGCCGCGATTGAAGACAGGGCCGGTCTTGCTATAGGCATCGAGCTGCCGGTCATATTGCTCGTTATCGACTGCCAGCATGTAATACATGCCCGCCTGCCAATCGAGGAAGCCGCCCTTTGGCGAGGCAAGGCGGGTTTCCTCGGTAACCTGGTTGAACAGCAGATCGCCGCGATCCTGGATTTGCGGCAGGCTGGCGGTGAGCAGCGAGCCCGCATCGTAATCCTGCCGCTGGGTATTGTGCCAGATGCGGTAGGACGTAATCGATGTGAGAGTAAGATCCCCTAGGCCTTTTTCCACCGTCAGCGCAATGCCGCCATTATCATCATTGGCACCGCTGGTTTCGTTGCTGTTGACGGTGGTGTTGCTGAGCGAGGGGATGATGCCAGATCTGGCCAGGTTGCTTGCCAGGCCGAGATTAGGCTTGATGATGTCGGTGGGATAGGCTTCCTGGCTGGTGGCGACGAACACGCCGTTCGGCACCGTGTCGTGCGATTTCAGATAATCGAATTCCAGGGTTGCCTTCAGATCGTCGGAAGGTTGCCATTGCAATTTGGCCCGGAAACCGCTGCGCAGAAAGCCATTCACCGTCTTGTTGTCGTAGGCATCGTGCACGTTGCCGTTGAAACTGCCATCCAGCAGAGACAGTACGCCGGTGAGGTTGGGCGCGATGGTGCCGGAGACGCCGCCTTCCAGCCGGTATTCATCGCCGCCGCCAAAATAGCCGGCATTGGCCCAGGCGTGGAAATCCGGCGTGGGTTGCCTGGTGGTGATATTCACCACGCCGGCGGAGGCGTTCTTGCCGAACAATGTGCCCTGCGGGCCACGCAGTATCTCGATCTGATCGACGCCGGGAATTTCCACCGTCGCCTGGCCGGCGCGGGCCAGGACCACGCCGTCGATGACCGTGGAAACGTCGGGTTCCACGCCGGGGGAGGTGGAGATGGTACCCAGGCCGCGGATGAAAATGGTGCGGTCTTTGTTCGATGAACTGGTGCGGAAATCGGCTGATGGCACGGTGGCCAGAATATCCTGCAACGTGTTCAAATTCGCCGCTTTCAAGGCGGTGCCGCTGAGAACCGTGACAGCAACAGGCACTTTCTGCAGCCGCTCGGAACGCCGGCGGGCGGTGACCTTGATTTCCTCCACACCGGCAGCTGGGACCGGCTTTGCTTCTGATGCGGCCGTCTGGGCGTGAAGTGGCGAGGGCGCGGCTGCGAGGCAGACAGAGCCGAGCAGCGCGGCGCGCAAGGTCGCGGCGAGCGGAAGACGAGACATGAACACTCCGGAGATTATCAGCGGCAATGGACGTTATTTAGAAACACCACTTACCGACTACGTTAGTCCTGTCAAGAACGACAAAACCGCGTGGATTCCGCCTTGTGGCGGTTTTGCAACGTGGGTTAACGCGCCAGCGCGGCATGCGACAGGTGCGGCAACACGTGGCGGGCAAACAGGTCGCACTCGGTGGCGTGAGGGTAGCCGGAGAGGATGAAGGCATCGATGCCGGCCGCCCGATAGGCAAGCAGCTTGGCCAGCACCTGATCCGGGTTGCCGACAATGGCGGCGCCGCAGCCAGACCGGCCGCGGCCAATGCCGGTCCATAGATGTTCCTCGGCATAGCCATCGGCGTCGGCGCTCTCCCGCAAATCATTCTGCTTGCCAACCGAGAGCGATGTGGTGTCGAGCGATTTGGTGCGAATTTCGGCGCCGACATGGTCATCCAGCCGCGAGACCAGCCTGGCGGCGGCGGCGCGCGCCTCGGCCTCCGTTTCACGCACGATCATGTGCACGCGATAGCCGAAGCGCAGCCTGCGCCCATGGCGCGCGGCGCGCGCGCGCATATCGGCGATGATATCGCGCACCGCCTGCATGCGGTCTGGCCACATGAGGAAAACATCGGCCTGCTGCGCCGCGACATCGCGCGCGGGCTCCGACAGACCGCCGAAATAAAACAAGGGCGCGCCGCCGCTTACGGTGCGGATGCGCGGCGGCGGCAATGTGATCTGGTAAAACTCGCCGTGAAAATCGATCGTCTTGCCATCCAGCAGATCGCGCAGAATTGTCATTGCCTCCAGCGTGCGCTGATAGCGCGGGGCGCTGGCCAAGGTCTCGCCCGGCATGTCGCTGCTGATGATATTGATGCTGAGCCGGCCCCCGAGCATCTGATCCAGCGTGGCCAATTGGCGCGCCTGTTGCGGCACCCACATTTCGCCACAGCGAATGGCGGCGAGCAATTTGATCCGGCTGGTCAGCGGCGCCATGCCGGCGGCGAAAGCCAGCGTATCGATACCCAGGGCATAGCCGGAGGGCAGCAGGATATTGTCCAGCCCTGCGTTTTCGGCGGTGAGCACGATGTTGCGGCAATGGGCGAAACTGGCGCGCAGGCTTGGATCCGGCACCCCAAGAAATTCGTAATCATCATCGCACAGGGCGGAAAACCAGGCGATTTCGCAGGGCGAGCCGGTCACGGCAGAGGCGCCTGGCGCGCAGCGGTAAGGATTTCATACCAATCGCCTCGGCTGAGCTTCACCTCGAAGGCCTGTGCCGCCTGGGCGATACGGTCCGGCTGCTGGGAGCCGATAATGGGAATGGGGTGGGCGGGGTGGGCCATGACCCAAGCATAGGCGACGGCGGTGCGGGCGACGTCGTCGCGCTGAGCAATGCGGTCCAGCGCGGCAATCACGTGTTTCGTGCGCTGGTCATCGCCTTGCCCGCCCAGACGGCCGCCACCGAGCGGCGACCAGGCGAGCACGGACATCTGCTGCGCCATCGCCTGGTCGAGCACACCATCGGTGATGGGGGCAATGGCCAAAGGCGAGAATTCCGGCTGTTGCGAGGCGAGTGGAAACGGGAGAAACGCCTGCAGGGCCTGGGTTTGGGCGGCGCTGTAATTGGAGACGCCGGCATGGAGAATCTTGCCGGACTCCCGCAGTTTGACCAGCGCGCCGGCAACCTCTTGCGGGTGGGCCAGCGTGTCTGGACGGTGGATTTGATAGAGCTCTACATGATCGGTTTGCAGGCGGCGCAGTGAGGCTTCGCAGGCGGCAATCAGGTAGGCGGCGCTGGAATTATAGGGCGTGGGCGGGATGATGCCGCCTTTGGTGGCGAGCACCATGCGGGCGCGGAGAGCGGTTTCCTGCGCGAAGACCTGGCCGAGCAGGGTTTCGGCATCGCCAAAGCCGGATGTGCCGTTGAAACCATAGATGTCGGCAGTGTCGAACAAGGTGATGCCGGAATCCAAGGCGGCATGCACGAGTGTGCTGGCCTGCTCGGTGGAGATACCATGGAAGCGCCACATGCCCCAGGCCATGGATGAAACCGCCAGGCCCGTGGCGCCGAGAACGCGGCCCTCGCGCGGAACGGCCAGCAAGGGGTGAGGCACGGACATGCAGCTTTACCTTCAGGTGACGCGCCCTTAAACCCGGGCCGCCTTCGGCTGGCAAGTGGGCCGGCGGCGGCTATTAATGCGAGTTTCTTCAAGAGGGCAGCATGCGCGTTGGGTTGATCGGTACAGGTTTAATGGCGCAGGAGCATATCCGCAACCTGGCGCTGATGCCGCGGGCGCAGGTGGTGGCGCTGGTTGATCCGGTGCCGGCGTCGCTGGACTGGGCAAAGACCACCCTGGGGAAGAGGGCTGAAGGGGTGGGCTGTTTTACCGATGTGCCATCGATGCTGGCGGCAATTAAGCTCGATGCGGTGATAATTGCCTCGCCAAACCATACCCATCATGCGGTGCTGCAACCTTTGTTTGGCACCGGTTTGCACATATTGTGCGAAAAGCCGCTGGCGACAACGATAAACGATGCCCGTGACCTGGCAGCGCGGGCGGCAGCGCATGGCGGCATTTTCTGGGTGGGCATGGAATATCGCTATATGCCGCCAGTGACGCGCTTTATTGCCGACATCAAGGCCGGCCGCACCGGCGTGTTGAAGCGCCTGGCGATTCACGAGCACCGGTTTCCGTTTCTGCCGAAGGTGGGAGACTGGAACAGGTTCAATCGCAATTCCGGCGGCACCATGGTGGAGAAATGCTGCCATTTCTTCGATCTGATGCGCTGCATCACTGGCGCCGAACCGCTGCGCGTGTTCTGCTCCGGCGCTGCTGACGTGAACCATCGTGATGAGCGTTATGGCGGGGAAACCCCTGATATTATCGATAATAGTTTTACCATCGTGGATTTCGACAATGGCACGCGGGCCATGCTCGATCTATGCATGTTCGCCGAAGGTGCGGAGGAGCAGGAGAGGCTGGTGGCCATTGGCGACACGGCGAAACTGGAGGTGGGCATTCCGAGTGGGATGCTGGTGCACAGCCCACGCGTGAATGTGGTACAGCCTAAGCAGGTGACGCAGGAACATGTGGCGGTGGATGAAGCAGCCCTGGTGGCCGGGCACCACCATGGGGCGACATTCTATCAGTTGCAGGCTTTTATGGCGGCGATTGAGACCGGCGCTGCGCCGGCGGTGAGTGCGGCCGATGGGTTGATGGCGGTGGCGATGGGGATTGCCGCAGAGCGGAGTGCGGCGGAGAAGCGGATGGTGGAGATGGCGGAGGTGTTGGGCGGCGTGGGGTGAAACCCGTTAAGTCTGCAACAAGCGGGACGCCTTGCCCAGCGTGAGAATGGCGCAAGGTGCTTTGCTTCTCCGCCCTAAGATTGAAAGTCGCTGAGCAAGTCAGAGCAGGTCGCGCCGGATGATGGAGGTTTTGCTTCGTTTGAAAATGGAAGCGCACATTCCCGGATATGCACACGCTGAACGCGGAGGTCACCTATAAGCTGAATGGCTGGACGGCAGGGTTGTTCGCCAACAATATCGGCAGCTTTGCCAAGATCACCAACGTTCAGGCCCCACCTGACGGCTCACAGCAGCCTGGCGACACCATCTTCTATACGCGGCCGATGACGATAGGGTTGCGGTTGAAAACGACGTTCTGATCGGGCGGGCCATGCCCGCGTTTCGCCGCACGCATAGCCCACGACTGAAGATGACACAGAACGGCAAGGGCAGGCCGCGTAAATACGGCTACCCTGGGCACCCGTTCGGGCTCGCTTGACGGAGTGTGCCCGTTTCGCTACACGGTATAGCGAATAAAGTTTCGCGGTAGCGAAATAACTCGGGGGCGTCGGCGTGGCGGAGCAAGCGGGGCAAGTTTGGCCGGATCCTGCCGTGCCGTCATCCGGGCCGTTGCGGGGTGTGCGGGTGCTGGATCTGACCACGGTGGTGATGGGCCCCTTCGCCACCCAGATACTCGGCGACATGGGTGCCGATGTGGTGAAGATCGAGACCGCTGGCGGCGATTCCATGCGCTGGATCGGGCCATGGCGCCATGCCGGCATGGGGCCGCTGTTTTTGCAGGCCAATCGCAACAAGCGCAGCGTTGTGCTGGATTTGAAGACGCCGGAGGGCCGGGCGCTGGCGCTGGCGCTGGCGGCAAAGGCAGATGTTCTGGTCTCCAATGTGCGGCCACAGGGGCTGCGCCGGCTTGGGCTGGATTACGAATCGGTCTGCGCCACCAATCCCCGCATTATCTATTGCGCCGCCGTCGGCTATGGCTCCGGCGGCCCGGAATCGGGCAAGGCGGTGTACGACGATCTGATGCAGGCGGCATCCGGCATATCAGGGCTGTTTCGCGCGGTGGATGGGGCGCCGCGTTACGCCCCGATCAATATCTGCGACCGCACCGTTGGGCTATACGTCTCCAATGCCGTCACCGCCGCCTTGTTCCATCGCGCCCGCACTGGCGAGGGGCAGGAAATCGAGGTGCCGATGTTCGAGACCATGGCGCAGTTCGTTCTGGGCGACCACATGGGCGGTGCCGCCTTCGTGCCGCCGGAGGGCAGGATGGGCTATCTGCGCTTGCTCTCCCGCACCCGCGGGCCTTATGCCACGCTGGATGGGCATATTTCCGTGGTGGTCTACGTGAACCAGCATTGGCGGGCGTTTACCCAACTCGTGGGCTGCCCCGATCTGCTGGACACCGATCCGCGCTTTGCTACCCAGGAAACCCGCACCCAGAATGCCGAGGCGGTGGGCAGTTTTCTTGCCGGCCATCTGGCCACCCGCAGCAATGCGGCCTGGCTGGAGGCGCTGCACGGCGTGGACATTCCCGCCTGCAAGGTGAATGCGATCGAGGATCTGATGGCCGATCCGCATCTGGCGGCGGTGGGAATGTTCGAGCAGGCGGAGCACCCGACAGAGGGCACGGTGACCACCTGCCGGTTCCCGGTGCGCTTCGGCAAGACACCGGCCGATATAAGGTGCCTGGCGCCCAATCTGGGCGAGCATGGAACGGAGATTTTCGGTGGCGGATGATCCGATTGCCCTCAGCCGCAGGGGCTCCGCCCTTTGGGTGACGATCGACCGTGAAGAGCGACGCAATGCGATCAACAAGCAGGTACTTGCCGGTATCGAGGCGGGGTTCAGGCAGGCCGCCGCCGATCCGGCGGTGCGCGCCATCGTGCTGACGGGGGCGGGCAAGAAAGCGTTTTGCGCCGGTGCCGATCTCAGCACCGGCACCGGCACGTTTACCCTGGGGCTGGATGAGCCGATGACCGATTTCGGCAAGCTGGCGCGGTTCGTGCGCGATCTCGGCATACCGGTGGTGGCGCGGATCAATGGCGATTGCGTGGCTGGCGGGATGGGGCTGATGGCGCTGTGCGATCTGGCGGTGGCGGCCGAACATGCGCGGTTCGGCCTGCCCGAAGCCAGGGTGGGCGTGTTTCCCATGCAGGTGCTGGTGTATCTGCGGCGAATGATCGGCGCGCGCCATGTGAATGCGCTGTGCCTGACCGGCGAGCTGATTTCGGCCGCGCGTGCAGCGGAGATCGGCCTGGTGAACGAGGTGGCGGCGGCCGATGCGCTGGATGGCCGGATAGATGCGCTGGTGGGCCGGCTGGGCGAGATGTCGCCGGTGGCGCTGCGGCGCGGGAAATATGCGATTGCCGCGATGGAGGCCATGGCCTTCCCCGAAGCCATGGCCTTTGCCGAAACGCTGATTTCGGTCACGTCTCTCACCAGCGACGCTGCCGAAGGCCTTGCCGCCTTCAACGAGAAACGCAAACCGAGCTGGAGCGCCGGCGATGTCTGATCGGCAGGTGCGTATCGGCGGCGCCTCAGGGGCGTGGGGCGACAGCCCTGGCGCGCTGCCGCAATTGCTAGGTGCTAGCGTCGACTATCTGATGATGGATTATTTGGCAGAAGTAACGATGTCGTTGCTGGCCAAGGCACGGTTGAAGCACAAGGAGGCTGGTTATCCGCCGGATGCGGTTGCCTATCTGGCGCGCAATCTGACGCAGATTGCCGAGCGCGGCGTGCGGGTGGTGAGCAATGCCGGCGGGGTGAACCCCGATGGCTGCAAACGCGCTTTGGAAGCGGCCATTACCGCGGCCGGGCTGAGTTTGCGCGTGGCCTGTGTGGAAGGCGATGACGTGCTGCCTTTGGCACCGGGCCTGCGCGAGGCCGGGCTGCGCGAGGCGGTGAGCGGCGAGTCCCTGCCGGCAAAATTGCTGACCGCCAATGCCTATCTGGGCGCTCTGCCGATCCGCGCCGCCCTGGCGGCCGGGGCCGATATCGTAATCACCGGGCGCTGCGCCGATAGCGCGCTCGCGCTGGGTATTCTGATGCACGAATTCGGCTGGGCCGAGACCGACTACGATAGGCTGGCGGCGGGCAGCCTGGTGGGCCATATCCTGGAATGCGGCCCGCAAGCCACCGGCGGCAATTTCACCGATTGGGCGCGCGTGCCCGGCTGGGACAATATCGGCTACCCGATTGCGGTATGTGCGGAAGATGGCAGTTTTGTGCTGGAAAAGCCCGATGGCACCGGCGGGCTTATCATTCCCGCGGTGGTGGCCGAGCAGACCCTCTATGAAATTGGCGATCCGGCCGCCTATTTCCTGCCGGATGTGACGGCCGATTTTTCCCATGTGACTCTCAGCCGGGCCGGGCCGGGCCGGGTGCAGGTGACGGGGGCGAAGGGGCGGCCGCCGACATCGCGCTACAAGGTTTCGGCCACCTATGAGGATGGGTATCGGGCGGTGGCGACGGTCTCGATCGTTGGCCCCGACGCGGCGGCCAAGGCCGAGCGTACCGCGGTGGCGCTGATCAATCGCGCCGAGCGGCTATTTGCCGAAGCCGGCCTGGCGGGGTTCCGGGCGACGCATGTGGAAGCCTTGGGTGCGGAGGCTTCCTATGGCGCGCGATCCCGCGCGCAGGCGGCGCGTGAGGTGCTGCTGCGCCTGGTGGTGGTGCATGCCAGCCGCGATGCGCTGGAGATGTTTGCCCGCGAGCTCGGCTCGGTTGGGCTGAGCTGCGCACCCGGCACTACCGGCATTTTCGGCGGCCGCCCGAAGCCGACGGCGGTGGTGCGGCTATTCACCTTCTATCTGGAGAAATCCGCCCTGCCGGCGCCGAGCGTGCGGATCGGGGCCGATGCGCCGGTGGCCGTGCCGGTGGCGCTGGAGGGGGGCTATGGGGCGCCTGCGCCGGCACCTGCCGACGCGCTGCAGATGGGTGATACCGGGCCGATGATCGAGGTGACGCTGAATCGGCTGGCCTATGCACGCTCCGGCGACAAGGGCGACAGCGCCAATGTGGCGATTATCGCCCGCCGCCCGGAGTATCTGCCACTGCTGCGCCGCGAACTGACACCGGCGCGGGTGGTGGCGCAACTGGGCGCGCTGGTGGAGGGGCCGGCTGAGCGCTTCGAGGCGCCTGGTCTGCACGCGCTGAACTTCCTGATCGCCAACGCGCTGGGCGGCGGCGGCATGGCATCCTTGCGGATCGATCCGCAAGGCAAGGCCTATGGCCAGATGGTGCTGGAAATGGTGCTGAAAGTGCCGCAGGCATGGGAAGAATGGCTGGGGTAAGGCAGCGTTGGCAAAGGAGTGCGTTAGCACGCCAACCAAGCGGCCGCTCCAGATAAGAGCTAAGGCATCGTCGGCAATAAGTGCGTCGGCACGCCGACAAAGATGCCGCTTCAAACAAAGGCTTAGGGCCCGTTCGACCCCGTAACCCGATTCGGTTAATGTCGAACGGGCCCTAAGGGCTTGTTCGACACCGTGATTTGCGGCGATAATTGTTGAACAAGCCCTAAACTTGCGCAACGCCGGAGCCGCGGTTAAGCGTGGCACAGGGTGAGACCAGGGGCAAATGTCGAAGATTGTCGCAAGGACGCTGGATTTCCTGGAGCTGTTTGCCGACCAGAAGCGGCCTTTGTCGCTTTCCGATATTTCTCGTCTGCTGAACATCCCTGTATCCAGCTGCCACGATGTGCTGCAGGCGCTGATCGAGCGGGGCTATGTGTATGAGGTGGCGCCGCGCGGCGGCTACTACCCAACCATGCGATTGCACGGTGTGGCGCAGGCCATTGCCGAGAACGATCCGGTGCCGCTGCGTGCCGAGCCGCTGCTGCGGGCACTGCGCGACACACTGGACGAATCGGTGCTGCTGGCGCAGGCGAGCGGGCTGGAAGCGACCTATCTGCTGACCTTCGAGCCGGCGCATCCACTGCGCTTTCAGCAGAAAGTGGGCAACCGGGTGACCAGCCTGCACGCGACATCGGGAGGCAAGGCACTGCTGGGCGCCCTGGATAATGCGACGCTGGCCGATGTTTTGAAGGCGGCAAAGCTCACTGCCTTTACCAGCCGCACCACCACCTCCAAACCCGCCTTGCGCAAGCAGATAGAGCTTGGCCGAAGCCGCGGCTATTACGTGAACCAGGAAGAAAGCGTGGAGGGGGTGACGACGCTTTCGGCGACGTTCACCTGGCATGTCTCGGTGTATATCGTAACGGTTGCCGGCCCGACCGCGAGGATGATGCCAAAGCTCGATCAGGCCGGCCGCGCGCTGGTGGCGCTGTGCCGGCAGCTGGATATGCAGACCGGCGCTGCGGCGGGAAAGTAAGCTTCCTGCGCCAGGAGGATTGCATCGGATAGCGCATATGCTTGACGATCGGCGCGCGATGTGGTTGTTTCGCCCTGCCGAAATGGTATACGCCGTGGCGATCATAGCCCCGGCTGCCGAGCACCGAAGGTGCCGCAATAGGGGATGTTCATGCTGAGCGGTGATCTGACACGCCAGGAGACCGCAAGCCCCATCCTGGGCACGCCGGACGCTGCACGCGTGTTGCTGGAAAAAACGGCGATACGACGGATCACCTTGCGGCTAATCCCGTTTTTGATCCTGTGCTATTTCGTGGCCTATTTGAACCGGGTGAATCTGAGCTTCGCCTCGCTGCAGATGAACAAGCAGCTTGGGCTGAGTTCGGCCGCCTACGGGTTCGGCGCCGGGCTATTTTTTATTACCTATTGCGTATGCGAAGTGCCGTCCAACCTGCTGCTGCATCGTTTCGGCGCGCGGCGCTGGATTGCGCGCATCATGTTCAGCTGGGGGCTCTGCGCGGCGGCAATGGCTTTTGTGCGTGGCGCCGGCAGTTTCGATATCGTCAGGCTGCTGCTGGGCGCGACCGAAGCCGGCTTCTATCCTGGCGTGCTGTTTTTCATCACATTGTGGTTTCCCGCCGCCTATCGCGGCCGGATTTTCGGGCTGTTCATTGCCGCCATCCCGCTGAGCGGCATTATCGGCGCCCCACTCTCTGGCGCGCTGATGGGGATGGAGGGCGTGGGCGGCCTGCATGGCTGGCAATGGCTGTTCCTGCTGGAAGGTTTGCCGGCGGTGCTGCTGGCCCCCGTGGTGCTGTTCTATTTGCCGGATAGGCCGCGGGATGCGCGATGGCTGCCGGAGGGCGAGCGTGGCTGGCTGAACGCCACGCTAGAGACCGAACGCAACGCGGCGGTAACCAGGCGCAGCTATTCAGTGATCCAGGCGCTAACCAATCCCTGGGTATTGTTTCTGGCGGTGATGTATTTTACCAATGTATGCCTGCTCAACACGATCACCTTCTTTCTGCCGCAGATCGTCAAAGGCTTTGGCCTGAGCATGCAGCAGACCGGATTTGTGGTGGCGATCCCGAGCATTCTGGCGCTGGCTGGGGTGATCTGGTGGGGCCGGCATTCCGACGCGCGGATGGAGCGCATTGGCCATGCGGCCTTGGCCAATTTCATTGGCGGCGTGGCGCTGCTGGCCTCCGTGCTGCTGCACGATCCGCTGCTGCGCTGTGTGGCAATCTCCGTGGCGTTTGCGGCAACCTTGTGCTTTGTCTCGCCGTTCTGGGCGATCCCAGGCAGCTTTCTCACCGGCGCCTCGGCTGCCGGCGGCATTGCCGCGATCAGCGCGCTTGGGGTGATCGGCGGCTTCATCTCGCCCTGGGTGGTGGGATTCCTGCACGATCTTTCGGGCGATTTCCGCACCGGGCTGGGCGGCTTCGCGCTGCTGGCAATGGCGACGTCGGTTCTGTTCTACGTGCTCGGCCGCCAGCGGCCGGCGCAAAATGGCGGCGGAGCGGCGTAGTGTTCATCCAGCCAGACGCTGACCGGCGGCGTTTGCCGGTGGCGGTGCTGAGCGGCTTTCTGGGCAGCGGCAAAACCACTCTGGTCAATGCCCTGCTGCAGGATATGCGCCTGGCGGATACCGCCGTGGCGGTGAATGAATTCGGCGAAGTGCCGTTGGATCAGCATCTGATCGACGAGACTGGCGACCGGACAGTGACTTTGGCCAATGGCTGCCTGTGCTGCAACCTGGCGGGCGACATGGAAGATGCGGTGATGCGCATTTTTGCCCGCCGGCAGGCTGGCACATTGAGCCGGTTTGCCCGGCTGATCATCGAGCCTTCGGGCCTGGCCGATCCGGCGCCGATTGCGCAGGCCATCTTGCGCAACCCGATCATGAGCAAAGTGCTGCGCCTGGAGGCGATACTCTGCACGGTGGATGCGCTGTTCGCCGAACACCAGTTCGCCCGCCATGCGGAAACACGCAAGCAGGTGGCGCTGGCCGACCGGGTTGTGATCACCAAATCCGATATGGTGGATAAGGCCACATTGCGCCGCGTGCATCGGCTGGTGCGAGAGCTGAACCCGTTGGCGGCAGTGTTCGAAGCGCTGCATGGCGCGGTGGACGCCGCCTTGCTATTTCCGCCCTCCTGGATCGACCCGGCGAGTGAGGCGCCGCGCCCTGCGCGCTCAGTGCTGTTCGCGCAGGATGTCGGGCCTGGGCCTTCCCATGAGCAGCCAACCATGGCTGTGACATTGGCCGCCGACCGGCCGTTGGATTGGCGGCGCTTCGATGCCTGGCTGCGCGGTATACGGATTTCCCATGCCGAAAAGCTGCTTCGGCTCAAAGGGATTTTGCAGGTGATCGAGTCTGCGGCGCCACTGGCGATCCATGGGATTCATCACGTGCTGCACATGCCGGTGGCGTTGCACTCCTGGCCGGGCGGTGTTGCCGGCACCCGCATCGTTATCCTGACTCAGGGGATCGCTTCCGGCACGATCGAACGAGACTGGGCAGAGGCGCTGCCAGGGATGATCGCGGCGAAGGCCGCCTAGAGTGGGAATTTCTCTGTGCGGGCCATAGATGTTCATGTCCATCCGATGAACCCCGAGTATGTGGAGGCGAGCCTGCCCTTCATGCCGGCGGCGCAGCGCATGTTCCCTGGGAAATTCGAGGCCAGGCCGGATTCGCAGATCGCCGAGGATTACCGGCGCGATGATATTCTGGCTTTGGCGATCGCTTGGGATGCCGAGCACGGTGCCGCCGGATCGGTGTATGACAATGCCAAGCTGGCGGCTTTGTCTGCTACCTATCCGGATGTGTTCCTGCCAGGCTGGGCCATGGTCGATCCGTGGCGTGGCCGAAAGGGGCTGGAGGAAATCGAGCATGCGATTCGCGATCTGGGGTTGCTTGGGGTGAAGTATCAGCCGCCGGTGCAAGGGTTTTCGCCGGCGGACCGGCAATTTTATCCGATCTGGGATTTGCTGCAGTCGCTGGGTGCGCCGGTGCTGATCCATTGCGGCACCACCGCGATTGGCGCCAACGAACCGGGGGGGCTAGGCTTCAAGCTCTCCCATGGCCGGCCAATTCCGAATATCGATAATGTGGCAGCGGATTTTCCAAAGCTGAACATTATCGCCGCACACCCGGGCTGGCCCTGGACCGAGGAACTGATCGCCGTGGCGCTGCATAAGCGCAACGTCTCGATCGATATTTCCGGCTGGTCGCCGAAATACATCCCGGCGCCGCTAAAACACGACATGACCCGCCGGTTGCAGGACAAAATTCTGTTCGGCTCCGATTATCCCGGCTGGAGCCCCGGCCAGTGCTGCGACGAATGGGAGATCGAACTGGCCAAACCTGCCGTGCTGCCTAAACTGTTCCACGACAATGCCATCCGTATTCTGAAGCTTGAAGCCGCGGTGGCCAAAGCCAAAGCATCCCGCCCTGATCAAGGACCGACAAAGTGAGCGAAAAATCCCCCTATGTGATCCGCGCCGACGACGCGGAATGGTATAGCCCAGCCAATCATACCGGCACACGCAACGCCAGGCTGGTCGGCCCGGTGGCAAACGGCGCGCAATATATGGAAATTGCGCTTGGCGAGATACAGCGCAGCGAAGGCTCGCCCGCGCATGCGCATCCCGCGCTGGAGCAGGCGGTATATATTCTGGAAGGTGAAGCCATGGCCGGCATAGACGGGGTGGATCACCATGTGCGTGCCGGCGACATGATGTTTTTTCCGGCCACCGTGTTTCATTCGATCAAGGTGCTGAGCGAAAAGCTGCGGCTTCTGGTGATCTACGCGCCGCCTTATGGCGAGGATCCGTCGAAGGTGATGCACACGCCACCAGCAAAGACCGCTACGGAATAGTTGCCAGTGCAGCCTTGCAGCCATATCACGCACAGGAAAATTCGTATTTGAAGAGGTTTTTCGCTGTGGCGCGCATTGCCACGCCACAGCGAAACAGTTAGGCTTTCTTCCGTAATAAGGCGCCGCTCCAAAAAGGCGCCAATCTTTGGGGGACGGGACGCAAATGCCGCAGATCCATGCCAGTCGCCGGTGCAGCCTGAACAGCAGCACGGCCAGAGTATCGCTTATCCTGGCAGGTGTTTTCGCCGCCGGGCAGCATGCCGCCGCACAAACACCGCAGCGGATCGAAGAAGTGGTGGTGACCGCGCAGAAGCGCACGGAAAAATTGCAGCGCGTGCCGATCGCGGTGACTGCCTTCACCGCGAAAGAGCTGAAGCAGAAAGCAATAACCCAGGTAAGTGATCTTGGCCGACTGACGCCAAATACCAACCTGGATACCGCATCGCCCTTCGGCGGGTCTTACCAGGTCCTCTCCGCCTCGATTCGCGGCATCGGGCAGGACGATTTCGGCTTCAACCTCGATCCGGGCGTGGGCGTGTATGTGGATGGCGTATATTATGCGCGCACCGTCGGCGCCAATGTGGGCCTGCTGGATGTCAGCCGGGTGGAAATTCTGAAGGGGCCGCAAGGCACGTTGTTCGGCCGGAACACCATCGGCGGCGCCATCAACGTGGTTACGTCAACCCCGGGCAATGTCTACAAGGCCGATCTGGAAGCCACAGCAGGCAGCTATAACCGGCGCGATTTCCAGGGCACTGTCGATCTGCCTTTCGTGCCGGACAAGCTGCTCGGCTCGATCACCTTTTCCTCGGAGAATCGGGACGGATACCAGAAGCGCATTCCCTATACCGCGGCGGGTGGCTATGTGACTGACCCCGTCACTGCCTTCAAGAGTGCGGGCACGGAGGAATTCAATACGCTGGGCGGCCAGGCGGATGACACACTGCGCGGCAAATTGCGCTGGATCGCCTCGGACGATATTACGGTGACATTGGCCGGCGACTGGACGCACGGCAATTCCTCCTCCACACCGGAAAACGTGCTGGCAGCGCCGACAAGCCTGGCACAGGGCGCGGTGTTCGGACCGTTCTACAATCTGTGCATCGCCGGAATTGCGGCGATTCCCACTTTGCCGATCGCGTGCGGCCCGCGGGGGCCAGGCCTTACGGCGGCGGGCACCACCAACGGCAATCCCGGGTTTTTTGGCGCCAATACCAATCCCGCTACCGCCAGGCTGCCCTTCGGCCCGCAATTCATCACCAAGAATATCGATACGACCTACGCCACCGGCCCTGATTTCGACATCATGGATACCTACGGGTTCGCCGGCACGATTGACTGGAATATTGCTCCCTATGCCGATCTAAAATCCATCACCAGCTATCGCTCGCTGGATTGGAGGGTGGGGCTAGATACCGATGGCTCGCCGATCGCGATGAATGACGGGTCGTTCCAGATACGCCAGCATCAGACATCACAGGAATTTCAACTGACCGGAGCTTTGCTCGACAGCAAGCTGAAATATTCGGCGGGGCTCTACTACTTCAATGAGGGCGGCATCGACCACGAATACGTAGCTCTTGGCGCCGGGCTGCTGCAGATCGACGGGCTATCGAAGCTTGATACCACCTCCTATGCCGGCTACGCCCATGTAGACTACAATGTGATCGGCAACCTCACGCTGATTGCCGGGGCACGCTATTCCTATGATCACAAGACCATCCTCTACAATCAGCAGGATCTGAACGCGTTCGATTACAAGATTGCCGGGCTTTATCCGGTGAGCCCGACAAACGCCGCCATTCTCGGCTTTCCGCCGAATGCGCCGCTGAATTATGCACCTGAAGGGCCGTATACCGAGGATTTCTATGTGTTCACCCCGACCCTCGGGGCGAATTACCAGATCACACCGGATATCATGGCCTATGCCACTTATTCAAAAGGCTTCAAGGATGGCGGCTGGTCCACGCGCATTACCCAGCCTGAGCCGGAATTACCCACCTTCGGGCCGGAAAAGGCGCAAACCTACGAGGTAGGCGTCAAATCCGAATTTCTCGATCACCGGCTGCAACTGGATGTGGCCGGATTCTACACCCAATATGATGGTATCCAGCTGAACTTCCAGCAAGGCGTTTCACCCACCATCAAGAACGCCGGCAATGCCATTATCGAAGGCGGCGAATTGGAAGGGCGCTGGCTAATTTCCGATGCGCTCTCACTGGCAGCGACCGCCGGCTACATGAATGCGTATTATACCTATCTGGAACCCGGCATCAATGCCGGGCAATCCTGCCAGCAGCCGCTTGAGCCCTGCATCACCCTTGGCAGCAAGCTGCCGAAAACGCCGAAATGGAAATTCACCATCAGCCCAACCTATGTGATGACGCTGCCAGGTGATGCCGCCATTCGTTTTGGCGTGGACTACACCCATGCTGCCGCGATGTATAATGATGCGATCAACACCACGCTGCTGCGCCGGCCGGATACCGATATCGTGAATGCGTCGGTAACCTATATGTCGCCGCATGACCGTTATGAGGTGACTGTCGGTGGCACCAATATTACCGATGACCGTTATCTGGTGACTGGTAACGAGGACACCACGGATTCGATCATCTACGGCACCTATGACGCGCCGGCGGAATGGTATCTAACGGTCCGGGCGCGGTTCTGATCTCAGCGTAGGGCGGATTTTATCCGCCTCTTTGCAGGGGTGGCCGGAAGGGGCGGACAAAAATCCGCCCCACGATTATGCGGGTCGAAGACCGAGCAGGGCGCGGGCTTCGACGGGGGTGGCGATACGGCGGTCGTGCTGGCGCACGGCGGCGGCGGCGATGCTAACAAGC
>Ga0116227_10007648_pt1 | contig 20938 bp, 8 predicted proteins | sample S1TSphgellanicum_FD_89693 | JGI IMG/M metagenome (GOLD analysis project Ga0116227, IMG submission 89693) | Host-associated microbial communities from peat moss isolated from Minnesota, USA - S1T2_Fb - Sphagnum magellanicum MG | ecosystem: Host-associated > Plants > Peat moss > Unclassified...
AAAAAAATAAAAAAAAAATAACAAATAAAAAAAAAAAATAAAAAAAATTTAAAAACACAAAAAAAATTTTTTTAAAAAAAATAAAAAAAAAAAAATTAATAAATAAAAAAAACAAAATTGTTTTTTTTTTTTTTTTTCCTTCTTTCAAGACAACGACTATGGAAGTGGAGTTGGTCCAACAAAGAAATAAGGAAAATATAAGGGAAAGGGGTGAATGGTAGGCACATGAAGAAAGAAAAAGGAGGTAGGATGTAAAAGAGAATAAAGGGTTAGGTATGGAAGAATAATATTTGCAAATCTTCTTTCATTGTGGTTTTATGAGCTCCCCCATGTTGCTCCTCTTTGTTTATTAATTGTTTACAAGTGTAAATGGTGATGTTCTTGTCATCTTACAACTATTTGCATTGTTGGAAGCTCTAGTAATGAGATGTTTCAATTGAGTTTTTACTACTTTTTTTGTCATGTTGCACTCCCCTTTCTTATGTTTGTTTTGTAATTCTTTTCATTATGGTCTTGCAAATTAGGGTTTAGGGTTAATTCCACCATGTTGTTCCCTTTCGTCTACAAAATTTTCAACTTTAATTGGTGGCATCATGGTCATCAAACATCTATTAGCATAATTCCAAGCTTGATCAATGACTTATTTAAAGTAAGCTCCCCTTTGAGATATTGCTTCCATTTTGGTCTACCCTTGTTGTGTTAAAAATTCATAGTTGTTAATAAATTTTTTGATGCGCAATACCTTCATCAATATATTGCATTATATTTACACATACATGACGAATTTTTTTACATAATGCCATGTAAGTGTATTCTAAATATATATGCATACATGCCATGCAAGTGTACATGTCATGAAGAGTAAGTGTAAACATAAAATCCTTGGTGTGAAAGTGTAAATGGTTTACATTTACATGATTTTAATGACATGAAAAATTCTTATTTGTAATTACATGCACAACACTAGTGTACACCTAGGTTTTTTGCACAAAATGTGCACAAACTAATGTAATGCTTATGTGACTTTCATTCATCCATTAACAAATGAAGTCTATCGATGTCCACTATAACTAACTTGCAACGAATGCATTATTAAGTTACCATTTTGAAACTCACAAACTTTTTCACATTAATGTAAAAATAAATTCATTGCAATGTGAAAACTAAAACTTAATGTTCATATCTAAAATTAAGTAGGACTTTTTGGCAGATGGAACTAATGAACACCATACATACTAGTGGGTGCCCATGACCTTCGGCCACTGTGAAGTCCCCCGGTTTCTTTAAACTTGGCTTGCGACAGACAGTAGCTAAAAGAAAAAAAGTTTCCCCAAAATCCATCCTGTCATCAAGCCGGACGGACATTTCATCCATCCCCTTAATTGGGACGAACAGTAGCTAAAAGAAAAAAAAGGTAGTCTTGGTCAATACAAAAAAAAAAAAAAATTGATTATGGGTTGTCGAAGGCCTAAATATTTTTTTTCTAGTCTTCCCCTAAATCCGTCTCCTCATCAAGCCGGACGAACATTTCATCCGTCCCCTTAATCGGGACGGACAGTAGCTAAAAGAAAAAAAAGGTCGTCTTGGTCAATACCCAAAAAAAATAATTATGGGTTGTCCAAGGCCTAAATATATATTTTTTGGTCTACCAAATCTTTTGCCTCAAAAAATCAGACTGCCCCTGATTTCTTTTTTCTTTGGAGTCAGTTACATCTGGGGAAGTTACATTTGGGGAAGCTCCAAGAATTTTCCACACACTGCTCACACAGACAGACATTCACTGGAGTCAGTTACATCTAGGGAAGTTACATCTGGGGAAGCTCCAAAAATTTTCCAGGCACTGCCCAGACAGACAAACTGACTGACTAACAGATTGACACCACTGTTGCTTTAATATATAAGATAATGTTATCATTAAATTATTATTGAAATGAAATATAAAAAACACATCATAATCACATCATATAACCAAATTTATCCATCTCTGGTCATTGTTTTTGGTTTGGCATATGTTTACTTTTGATGTCCATATTTGGGTGTTCGTATTATGAAAATTGAATATGCATAACGTACAAGTACGTTTTAATTTATAAATAAGATAAAACATTATTACATGTTTAATTTATCATCAAAATCTAACAAAAACCAACACATCATAATTATATATAATGATTAAATTACAAGCTTTACATTTACAAACAATTATTTAAATTCAAAATAAAGTGTTATAAACAAATTTAGAATACATTGGTTTTGAATTTCCTCACATGTAAATGTAAACTTATCTTTGAACCTTAGTTGTTTTAGCATAAAATGTCATTGAACTTGAATGTTTTGGAATTTGCACAAGTGCATCAAAACTCATAAGCAATAATTCATTTTAGTGGTGTAAAAAATAAACAAAAGAGTATTATTTTGTTTTTCCTAACACCTAAAAATGCAAAAGAATGTTATGTAATATATGTTCTATTTACCCATAAGAAACTAATGAGCTTAAAATTAAAGAGAACAACCCTCTCCTTGTTCATTTCTTAGAATTTTTTTTTGACATTCTACACACAAATAATTGTTGATGTAAGTCATAGGATTTACTGAGAATTACAACCATGTGTCACACACCCTCCCATATCTCACACAAATTTCAAATTTTAAATTCATTTGAATAGCTGAAATTTAGTTATATATTAGTTGCATCAGAGTTATTTATAGCAACTTTCATGAAACTTGTGAATAAAATTAAATGACATTGATCAAAACCATATAAAAGGAACACATTTTGATTGTAGAGGGTAACATTTGCAACAACTTTGCGATTATAATGGAATTTATTGAATTTCAAACCTAACATTATATATATAAATGTGTCATATTTATGTGAATTAGTTGCAAAGGACATCTAATTGATTTCACACAAATATGCAACCTCACAAGTCAATGCATATCTAATTTGCTTCAAAATTCTCAAATTGCCATGTCTTTTCATTCTAGAAATTTAGTTGCACATGCTTCCCACCATTGATAATTAAAAGTTTGCTTGGTTCTAGCAAAAAATTAGGATTAGATAATAATCTTTCATTATTCGTGTAAACAAAAAATTATTTTTTGACTTTGACCTAATTAACCACCACGAGGAATAAAATTATGAAGAATTATCCTTCATGATTATAAAGTCTTTCATAACCAAGTCATTTTTTTTTTTGCCTTTTGCCTTTCCATTTTAAATCAAACACAACTTTTTCTTAATGAAAAGGACTATGCCCAAATAGCCATGTATCTTGTATGATGTTAATAATTTCTTACCTTTTCTATTTAAAGAATGGAGGCTTATATGAACTTTATGAGTTGATCCATCCATTCATCAATCTTTCTTGAAATTTAAATTAAAAAATCCAACATGTGTAATAAATTGTAAATAAATTCAATGGTAAAAACTATAACTTGGCCCATTCTCCCAAACAACCTTGAGAAAATAACTTCTTTAACATCTTCAAGCTTATCTAATTTCTTGATTGGACATTGTTCTTTCCAATACTTGTTGACCACTAGTTGTTGCAAAGGTGTTTCAACCTTCAAAATTATTTCCAACATGTTAAAATTGGTGCCAAATCTTGTATCATTGGGTTGTAGCAATTCTAAACCAAACTTTTTTTATCAAATGATTTCAAAAAAAAATTGATTTCAATGATGATTAATGCTACATTTTGCCAAAGTTTTCCTTTGCTCATCCACAATAGAATCAACGCAAGAAAATATACCTATATCCTCAAGCACAACTCAAGCATATGTGTTGTATTTGATGTGAAAAAAATCTTTGCTCCATAGTTTTCCTAGTTTGTTTGCAAATAGAAGCATTGTGTGTTATAACTTCAACAACATGGTCACTACATGCCCTCAATTGCATCAATAAAATATATGCATTATATTAGAATTTGAGATTTTTTCCTTCCCACCATTATATGCGGTCTTCTTTAACATCCTTGCCTTTGGTAAAATGGCCGAAATGTTTAATAATGGCCTATTGGTAGTGTTGGTCCAACCATCACATGCAATGGTGCAACTTGTTTTGTCCCAAGATTGAACAATTAATATCTACATATTTTTTGAAATCAAAAATTTCACTTTAGACAAAAGATTTGTTTATACATTTTCAAATCTAGGGCTTTGTATATAATATGAAAGTTACAAATTGTTATGCAAGGAAGTAGGGAGTTGTCAAAATGTGGAAAGTCTTTTGTAAATCATTGTATCAAGAAATTAGTTTTGATATTATTTGTTAAAAATGTATGTTGTTGATGTCTACATTTTTTATGTGTTTAATGGGATATTAAAATAAAAAGGGATGATATTAAAAAGGCTTATTCTCTAGGCAATTGAGAATAAATTGAATAGACGCAAATTTGGTTTGGGGAAATTTCATAATTTTGAGACCTTAATTTAATCCCCATCTTTCATTTGTTATATGTAGTCAACCTTGAATGTGGATGCGGGGTCAAACTTTTTCATATGTGATTATTTGCTTGTCAACAAAATTTGTGGTCTAGATGATGTACAATGCATTAAAAAGATTAAATTGCACCCATCGTTGTCTTTTCATTTGATTTCCATCTTTTTTTGCATGATGCATCCATACATTGAAGTTATTTCCTGCCTAATATAGTTTGCCTCATCTTAATTAGATACATCAATATAAACATCACTAGGTTTTTTTAATATGGAATTTTTTAAAAATGTTGTCTTTTGAGAGGTTATTGTGTAACATTCCATCATAGTCAACTACATAATCATGTGCTCCATATGCTTATGAATGCCCATCCAAGCTTCACATGTGTTCATCTAAATATCACAAATTGTATGTGACATTTCAAATTAAGTACTCCTCCCCACACAAGTTAGTAATTATCAATGGCTTTGGAATGTGTTTTATGATAGTTTGTCATCTTAATTTAACATTGGTGGATTATTAAAAAATTATAACCATAAACATATTTTATGATTAATTTTGATTTTAATTTGTGGAAGGTATCAGATCCAACATCATATATAAAAGAAGCCAACAAAAGGTTGGAATTTATTTGTGTAATTGTATTATGCTTTAGAATATGGTTGTAATAGGAAATGGGCAAGTTGGGGGGGCCATTTTGGGTCTATGACCTAATGTAAATGGTTGCTTAAAAGTTTAAAACCTCAACTAATTCCATTATGATTAAAATAAATTTTTGATTCAAGCATTTTCTTTAATACAAATTGGTGGAAGTTTGGAAGGTACAATATGCAATAAAACATTTCAGATTACAAGTAATAAGATTATGTTGAGTTGATGTATTGAAGATAAGAAACATAAGGATTCATTTATATAAATTAACAACAATTAATAAGGGTAAAATGCCACAAGCAATTGGACATCATTTTGGGACACAATTTTAGAATGTTGAATGTCATGTTAATTGGTTTTTGCTATGGCAAGAATATATAGTAAGGAGGTCAGGGCAAAATAACTTGCAATTTGGCTCCATTGTAATATATGTTTTGTGTATTTTTTGTTGCAAGTGTGATGTACACCATGTGAACAAATAGTTATATATAATTGGAATTGTTTTCAAGGGACTTTTCCCTTGATCCTTTTATTATTGATGTGCCAATACTAAATGTTGTTAGTTTTACCTTTTCATATGATATGATGCAAAAAAATTCAATTATTATTTTTCACTGTATTGTTTAGCTACAACCAAGTCCTTAACAAATTTAAGATCCAACCATTCACTTAAAATTCCACTAGTTTAAATTTTGCCTATGTAACATTTGTGATTTCAAGTCTTTAACCTAAAAGTTCATAGCTTTTGTAATTTTAGTGATTTTGCATTAACAATTAATTGCATGTGTACATATTGAAGTCTTTAACCTAAAATTGAATCCTTATAAAAAAACTTAACATATACAATAGCATGTAGCAATTGCAATTGCATTCGTCATAAAAAAACTACCATTTCAACACCAAAATCATCCACCTTAACACACATGCACCTTGTAGCCCACAAATGGGTGTTTTAAAAACTAAAGGTAAATAAATCCTTTTGAATTATAACTTGATTCATGAGAAGAAATATATTTTCTTTTCAATTTTAACGTTTGATTAAAAAACTAGTTATAGGCAACCTTACCATTAAAACTCCCTTAATCATCTTATACAAGTTACATGCAACATATAGTCACAAATGATAACATCATTTGTGACGTCATCATACATTATGAGAAAAAGGGGTGTTTTACAATTGGGCTTGCAATTCAATTTTTGAATTGCAATGACCATTTGCAACTCACTGTATTTCTACACCCATGAATGCTATCGGACAAGTTATATGAATTGCAAAAGATGTAACTCACCATATATGCAATCATGCAATCATGCACTAATGCAACTCATTGCAATTCAGTCACAACAACTCTTATGCAACTCCCCTATGACTACAACCAAGTGTCATGCTGACATAACTTTTGATCCATTCCTCAAAATTTAACATGTGGCATTATAACAAAATTTGGATGAATTTAGTTTTGAAATATTGATATCCATCTTCCACTATGATTGTTCATTTAAAATGGTTTTAGATTATGGCATGTGGCACAATAAAAAATTTCCATGTGGCATACTAATTGAAAAGTGGATATATATAAGTAAATTTATTTAAGTACTTAATTAGTTCAGTACATAACCATAGATGAAAGTGGAAGGTTTTACATATCACCTACCTATTTACCTACCTACCTAGGTAGGTAGAAAAATAAGACCTTTCTACTTACTTAAGTAAGCAAGTAGGTAGGAAGGTAAAAGGGTAGGTGAACCAAAGAATAATTGCATAATTTTTTTTATTTTGTTGTGTGTTTTGTTTTTTAAGGTTCAAGCTTTTATGAACTCATCACAAAATGGCACATGTATTTTAATGTGAAAATACAAGAAAAAAAACCTATTTATATAGTTTGTGAGATGAAATTTTGAAGACAAAACATATGGGTTAAATATTTTAACTACACCACCATAGTTGTAAATTGAGTTGCAACTACACAAATTTTTTTTTCACATGTTTCATGTTTGATTTTAATTTTGTAAATTATACAACTAAAGAGATAATTAGTTAAAACAATATATATGTGAATTTATTATCAATTAATTAATTATTTGAAAAAATAATTTGAAATATTTTTAAAAATTAAAATAATTCACTATCAAATAATTAATCTCAATTTTATAATTAGTCATTTGACATATTTATTAAAATAATAAAATTTCTGAATTAAATATTTTATAATAAATTATTTATATTGATTAATCAAAAAAATTAATCCAATTCAAATAGTTAATTATCAATATATTTAAATTAGATGAATGAATTCATGTGAATATTTTATTATTAACTAATTATTTAATTTATATTAAATAATTATATTAAATATTAATTAATAGTTTCTAATTTTTAAAAATCAATTATTAAATAATAAACATGAATTTGAATAGAAAACATCGATGTATATAGAGACATATCCATATGTACACCCTTATTCAATGTTTAGTGGAACATACACATTGCTTTTAGTTTCAATTCAAAAGTAAACTTTCATTCTCCATGAAATTCTATGGTTTAATATGTATGTGTGCCAACATGATATTGTGAGTTGTAATGTAGTAAAATATTATTAATACAACAATTGAATATTAATCACAAAAAATAGTTTCATAGTGTTTATAGAGTGAGACAACTAGTTGTACCAATGGGAATGATAGTTGAAAGTAGTTGTAAGCAAGTTGAAAGTTTCATATCCAATGGGTGGCGAAAATGCACATGTGTCATGATCATATGTGTCAAGGCCATATAATATTTGTAAAGTAGTTGTTGATTGGGAGTTACATTTACAATGATTGTAATGTAGTTGTCACACACAACTAAAGTGCAACTTGCCAAAATGTCAAACAATGCGTACATTCCACCATATAGGTGTCTTTTTTGTAACTAACTTGCAATTACAATGCAACTCTTTGATTTTCTAATGTGGCAATTTTTAAAAATTAATTTCTTGTTTTTTCAAAGGATAGTTGTAAGGTAATTGTATATTAGTTGTTTTGGAGCTTTAGTTGCAAAGCAGTGTGCTTGTGATGGACATAATTTTTTAGAATGATAATCCATGGATGATGCAAATGATGATGTCATTAGTTCATTGTTTGTATACCTTTGCCACATTAACATGAAATTACAATTATTTACAATTATATTAATGACCATATGCCATGTGGCATGGTTTTAATTGTCAAATTTAAATATTATATAGGTCTAGGAAGGTAAGTATACCTAGTTTAATAAATAGATAGACATGCATAGCTAGGTAAATAGAAAGGTAAGTAAGTAAGGTTAAGGTGGGTAGTTACATCAATAGGTAAAAATTTCTAGGTAGGTAAGTTTGAGTTTTAAAACTTTGTTAGGATGATCCTATTTAGGGTTTAACTTTTAGGGTTGAACATTTTTTTATTGATTCATCCTAGATGACACTTGTTTTTTTGAATGGTTTTTGAATGTTTCTAATGCATTTAGTTATAAAATTTACAAAATTAAAAGAAAGGACAAATGATATGGGATAAAATTTTAGGAACAAAAAACATTACAGCATTATTATCCCATATCCCCTCTATGTTATTACTCTATGTTCCTTTCTACTCACATCAACAATGGTGAAAAATGAAACATAGAAGATGCAAATTGAAAAGCCAAAAACACACACAAGAAACATAGTGAGAACACCCAAATTTTCAAGTGCATGCTATGTAAGACACTAATGGTGAATATTATAAAGATGTGATCAATCAAAGTTTCAACATAGTGTACAATCAAAGCTTGGATCACACAACATTGAATAGTAGCACATTGAGCACCAATATCATGCAAAGAAACAAGAACATAAAAGACAAATAATGTAAAATGAGAAAAAGACAAAGTGAAGCAATAGAAGATAAAACAGGATAGAAACAATAGAAGACAAATTATAAGAAATTCAAAGTTTGAAGCAAAGCTTTGAATGGCATTAGTGACAAAATTGGAAATGTGAACACAAAAATTGTGATGGGTGTGAATCCATTGTGGTTATAATACATAGCTCAACTTTTTAGAACCATAACAAGTAGTAGGTGTGAATAAATGGCAAAAAGTTAGTTAAGATCTTGGTTGTGGTATGCCTATGTACACCTTTTCGTTGTTGGCTAGATGTTAGGGTACTAGTTTTGGGGCACCAAGAAGACCATAAGTGATTGATGGTACAATGGTACCAATTTTTCATGTGGTACAATGGTTTTTGGCAAAAAAATTAATCTTGGCAACAAAAGAAAGCTAATGTGACAAATACAATGACTTTTTAAAAAATAAAGTGGCCCAAAGTGGTCACATTGTGAGGAAAAAGAAATTGAAATCACCCTTTTTATATAATAGGTTTCTAGCATGTTGCCCAAATATAGCATAATTCTTAAACTTTTTTACTTTCCTCTTGAACATGTAGCCAAATTTGGCTAAGTCCCCTTTGTGAATGATCGCCAACCTACCTACCTCACAAATTTGAAAAAAAAACAACCATTGAATGGTATTGATGCATCACCAATTTGTAAAAAAATTTGCACTTTGTGATAGTGTAAATGGAGGACACCTTATATGAGTTAATCACGTGTGAACAACGAGCGGGCATTTTGAAAAATGAAGTGCCTATAGAGGTGGGTGTTTTGCTTTTCCAAATGGTCATGCTACTTCTTTTGGGGGAGGGGGGGGGGACCATTACTAGTTGGGTATCAAAGTAAAAATAAAAATAAAAATTTAAAAGAAATATCAAATTTTGGCCATGTAACAACCTTGATAGTAGAGTTACCAGAATTGGGCTTGCCTTAGTTTTGTCTCATGTGGGCCCTTATTCGGGTAATGCTCATGGCCTTGGCCATTATCCTACACATAATGCACGGTTGGTACCAGTTTCCTTATTGTATTTCATTTTTTTTGTAGAGACTCATATACAAAGGGTGATGAGACTAATCTATAATATACTTGATACCAAACCAACAAACTTGGTTTGAATAAACTAATTTTCTTTTATTAGTAGCTATAAATCAATCTCAGACTAGCCTGTGTGAAGTGAAAAGCTTACACAATAAACAAACTACCTAGTGTTTGGTAGAAATGTAGTTTGGGCATCCAGGTTTTTGGGGTTTACATTCACCAAATTTTTATTAAAACAAAAAAAGAAGTAAATCATCAGATTTGTATATATTTGCTTCCAACTGGTAGCCAAAAATATAGAAGGATGTTGAATTTTCTTTTTATTTATTTACATAACTATCTTGTTTTATTGCTACCCCAAATCTTCCTATGGATGATCACCACTTTGTCTACTACATCACAAAATAGAGTGGAAAATTTTACCCAAAAAAACCACTATTTTGTGATAAGAAAAAGGTGAGGAGAATTATCTGTCATTATTGAATTCTCTCTTTGAGTTTGGATTGGAGAGGCCTAGGCAACAAAGTAAGTCTATACCTAGCAATGTGGTAGGATAGGGGGAACTGAAAAGAATCTTGAGTTAAGTTGGGAACCATCATTGAGAGCATCATCAATCAGGCAAAATTCATGATGGGTGCTCCCCATTGTGCACCCGGGAGTCCTTTCTTGGACTTTTTTGGACACTACCTCAACTGTCTCATGAATCCAGAACATGGGACATGGTGTTTGTTGTTTCTGTGCATGAACTTGTTTACCTTTCAAACTCTTTTGGGATGAAAGTAGAGTTTTTGTTGAATTGGGTTTGTTTGAATTAACCCTGTCAGTGTACAGACCTGAGACAAGGACTATAGGATTAGTGTAGAAAATGTTTTGAATTATATATATATATATATATGGGGTCTACACCGTATGGAATAGGCTTTGTGTCTTGGGATAAAAAAAACAAAAGTTTATGTGACCAATCAGATTGTGTTGGAATTGGAGCTTTGAATTGCTTTGAGGAGTTAGCTTCAGAGAAAACTGGAACTTAAATGTTGTAAAAGCATCATAAGCTTCTCGTTAGCTTGTCCTTAGGTGCAAAGATTTTTTTTCTTTTTTTGGCTGACTGATGAGATTGTTTGAATACGAGTTTTGAATTTGTGAAACACATCACATCTTTAGAAAATGTAAAAAAGGTATTAAAAACAAGGGATAGTTTAAAACATCAATGTTAAACCGTGGAATCCCGCAATCTAGTTATCGTCAAGGAAAAAGGTTGTTGAGTGAAAACATGAAAATAGAACATGCCCATTGTCTATATGTTGTCATGTTGTAGTTACTGTCTTGCAACAAGCATTGTCATGCACATATTGTCATCGGCAAACTTGAAAAAAGAGCCTCAACTATCTACAAATTGTCAATAGCTATTGCCTATCATTTGCAACACCTATAGACCATTTGTAACTATTGTTTACCATTTACAACAATGTTACTTTCCCCATGAACTTCAAATCTTATTTCTACTTCTTGGTTGTTGCCTTCCAATGGTAATTACCATCTTGTGATAGAATGATTTTTTATTCCAATAGCAAGTACATAAACTATTTTCATTGTAAAAAAAACAAAAAAAAAAAACCAAACTAATGAACTAATAGTCTACATCAATTAAGAAGGAACTACTTTCCCTACCTTCCTAGAGGTCAATAGAAATAACAAGAAATAATGCACATGTTGATTCCACACAATCTTCAACCATTCTCCATTACATAACACCAAGTACAATATTATTTTATTACTTTGTTTCTCTTCACACACACAAGCATCCTCTTAATGCTAATGATCTAATTTTCTAATGATCTAATGGTCTAAAAATGAAATCTTTCATTCCTCCCAAGAAATAAATAAAGAGCTTAAGAAAGATGCTCATGACACAAATGATGAATCCTTATCCTCCTAGCTCTCCTCATCCTAATCCATTCCACACATCCTAGTTAAGGGAAATCCATCCATCTTTTATCCACTTGGACTAATTAACTTACATGGCTTCACCCCTAGTAAATAAAAAATGATAAGTAGGATATTTATCATTAGTAATTAAATAGTTATTAGGATGTTTTTCTAAGTGAAATAAATTATGAAATTATTTTTAGTAAATAATATTATTTTTATTAAAATTCCTCTTTAAAATAACTTTTGATTATTCTATCCTAAGAAGATAGTTCGTTATACTAATAGTATTATTGTTAAAAAATCTTCACTCTAAAATATTCTTGTAATGGTTTTACCATTTAATAATAAATACCTTCCAATGATAATATTATCATTTCTTAACACCTATAGTGTTAAAAAAATTCTATTTTTAATACTCAAGTTAACACAGATTAAATGTCAAAAACTCTCCATTTCAATAACCAATGGCTTGTAATAGGTTAGCTGTGGCAATGGGGGATGTCACAACCCCAACTTTGGGTTTGTAACCAAAGCAAAGGCATGGAAAGGTGCGAGCCAACAGTGCGATTCGGAAGTCCCATTTGCACTCCTAAAAGTGTGAAGGAATGAACCTACACACTCCCAAGTGGGCTCTCACTTTGAGAGTTGAAATCCTTATGGAATCTTGAATTTTCAAAAAGGTATTTCAAAGGTCAAAACTCATTATATTAAATATTTTCTTATATCATTGAAAAGTTCTTGAAATGTAAATGTTTAAAATGGGCTCACATGATTCATTTGAATATTTAAAATACAAGTTACAGCCAAAAGAAAGGCAAATAATCAAAGTGCCAATTTGACTTTTGCCCATTAAAAGTCAAGAATTGCCCTGAAATACATGCGCGCAGGTGGTGTGCCACATATCATTGGAAATCTCTCAACGAAAGCTACAACGTTGTTTTAGAACTCACCTCAATCAAAGGTCTACACAAAAAATTATGGCCCTCCAAAATGTCGGGAGTCCCAATTTTGAAAATTTTGGGATTCCCAAGGACAAAATGACATTTGGATGTAGCCCCCGTGGTTAATCATAGAGAATATTATAAAAGGGAAGGTGGTGGCTTCACCTAAGTCCAAGTTGTGGTGAATTTGTGAGTCCATGTATGCCTATGGTTTATTCATGCACCAAAAGTGCTCCAACCACACATTAACCAACTTGTTGTTTGGTTTGTGCAGGTCCATGTGAATAATTGACCCACTTGTCACTCATTTTAGTCCCCATCCTAAAGTTTTAACATGCCTTTTTACACTTGAAATGATGCGAGCTAAGGAACGTACCCCAATTCTTTTTTCCAATTGTTTTCATTTTTTGGACTCACATTTGAGTATTTCAAGGAATGTGGATGTGTGTTGGGGGATGTGTTTTGAAAGGTGGAAGTTGGGAAATAACTAAGCCTATCACCATTGCCTAATTTAAGATGGAGAAAATTGCATCATTTACAACATAATTGAAACCCTTTAATGAAGAAAAGTAACCAAGACAAAAAGGGGAAGGCCTTTGAGCCCTTTTAGGCTCCAAATAACATTAGCACAATCGTGTAAAAACACATCTGCCTATTTGTGTAAACACCCAAATACTTCAATTGTTAGAGGGAGGAATTGATCAATGAGGTGTTGGTCAGGATTTTTTTTTTGGTGGCTTGAATTGCATTGAAGGTAACAGATGTTTGAGTTGTGAAAGATCGAGGAAATAGATCTACATGTGTTGGGTCAACTATAACAATGTCAGCTAAGGTGAGAATTCCACATTTTGTGAGCATAATGTCAACTTGTCAATGAGAGGAATTAAGTGTGGTTGAGTGAAGTGCATATAGTTGTTTTCGTCTCATGTGGAAACTAACATTTCGTGTAATGGCAACAAAAGTGTCACGAATTACATCATGGGTTGTTATGCGTTCATTGCCATGGGTGCAATGTAAGAGGTGGATACCCATAGGGTCAAGGGGATGTGTGCACACACATTGGAAAAAAACCTACAATTGAAAGATGTGGTAATTCAAGCCATGTTTTAAATGTTGTGGAAATAATTAAGGAAGATAATCGAAAGGTTGGGAAAATTGATTGAGTTATAAGCCAATGCCCACCCCCAAGGTTGGAACATGATAAAATTTAGGCATGATGGGCTTCAAATATCTTGTTGGAGATCAAACATGCTAAAAAAACTATGTTGGTGTAAACGTTCCAAAATGGAATTTTGAAGATGAACCATTTGTTGTCCGATGAGTTGTTCAAAAATAGGGAGACACTTTCGTGTTGGGGTGGTAAAAGATCACATGTTGCCTTGAAGTGTTGTTAGAAAGGGAAGGTGTTGTTGTCGATTCACAGTAAGGTTTCAAGAAGGAAGGGACATTAATCAACCATGAGTTTAGTAGCTATGATTAAGTCTACAAGGGCCCAACTCCCTAAATAAGTTATTGGGTGATGGTGGATGTTGGTGTTTGATGCCACCAAAAGTTATTGGGAGAGAGGTTTGTTTACAAGCTAAAAGTTCTTCAAGGCTATCAAAGGACCTTCAATCCAGGAGGTGTCTAAACACTTGAAGGAAGGAATAATAAAAATAAACAAGGGAATATATGAAGGTGGGAGAAGGAGGTGTTGAATGTAATAAATACGATGGCTATTGTGTGTAACAATGAATTAATATCCTAAATGTTACTTGGACATTGCCACAACCTAGGGAAATGGTCAAGATGTCAAACATTTTGTAGCAATGTGTTTTCTATGAGGGATGATTTGAATGATGAAGTGCGCAATGGAACCCCCAAGATTTTAATTTCTTTTGATGGTGTGTTAAACTAAGATGGGGTATCAAAGTTGGGTGACAAGCTCGAGGGGGACCATGTTACACATTTTTTAGGTTGGATAAAAAGACTTATCACATGAAGTTAAATCTAAAAATTCTCATATGCAAATGATATAATGGAAGGGAGTCAATGACGTGAATGTCATTTGCAATGGATGGAAATAGACAGGAGGGGAAATGGTTAGTTGTAGAATGTAATGCCTTAAGGTGAACAAAGGCAAATAACGTCCCTCCCAAAGAATCACTTTAACGAATTCCTAGAGTAGATGGGATGAACGTGATATCACCATCACGATCATGGTGACTATAAAACAAGCGATATTCAAATGCATGGAATGTGCAAACAAAGAGGATAAGTTGTATGATGTCCCCACTTGTTGCATGAAAATTTTGAAACTTGACATCAAATTGAAGGCATTTGTCACATCTAGCTAAAAAAAAACCTAGTTAGGCTGAAGGTCCAAGGTGCACCGAATGCCATGGATTATTGTTTCACATTCACCGTTGGTTGTTATTTCAAATTGGTGTGGGGAGAAATGTGTTGCAAAGGCATTGTGAAATTAAAGGCATAAAGTGTGACATATGAGTTGATACAATGATTCCTTTATGGCAATGGGACAAACTCCACCTAAAGGCTTGGTCATGTCTAAAATGCGGGCCATCCCAAAAATATGTGCAATTTGATGTGGAATGTGATATTGTGCAATATGAAAACAAAGTTGAAATAACTATGAGAATCCATTTGCTGAATCTTTTACGTGAAAATAATCTTAGAGGGGTTCGAAGACCATCTTATAATGACCACTTGAAGATAAATCTGGCATGTGTTGGAACGTTAGTTTGAAAGAGTCAAATGAAAATTCAAGGTCCTGGTTTGGTTCATATTATTCTAAAAAAAGTGGGAAAACCTCGTCTGATTTAAAATGTAGGTTAATGAGAGCTAAGGTGGCGTTGAAAGATGTGGGTGCAAGAAAAAATGGTGCTAGAACGCGTGCTGCATGAAAGTATTTTTTTACACATTTAAAGATTAAACTATGAAGAAAATGTTTATGAGTTGGAATATCATGTTGGGTAGGAGGCATTGAATTTGAACTTGCTACTAAAGCTTAAGCTCTTAAAAAAAATTCCTCGTGTAGGTTTTCTAATTACTTACTAAATAACATTTAAATCGGATCTTTGTTTCCCTATGCTTAGTGGCCCCCTTCAAAGGGGTAAAATGAAACACCATTGGGGTAACAGGAAGAGCAAATGCCAAGATGTTGCATCATAGGGGTCCTATGCTCTTATTTAGTGGAAAACGAAGTGCCATTTGTACATCACGTCACAAGGCAATAGGGATGTAATTGTATAGTCAAAAATCATGAAAGCCAAGATGAAAGGACCCAAAGACATTTAATGTTGAAACCCAAGCCCATATTTATGCTAATGGGTTGGGAGTAAAGGAAAGTATTGGGCAGGGAAGGTCATGTAGGTTTGGATTAGATGGATTGGATGTTTGACAGGGATGCTAGTGACGAGTTAACCTTCAAAATGTAAATTGACTCCCACGAGTGGGGTAAAAGCTTCTAAATGGAAGTTACAAGTGTGTTGGGAGGATGGGGGTAGGTTGGGGGGTTTGATCATGAGCAACTATAGAGGCTAACAAAATGAAAGGGGGAGAAGGTTCGACATGTGTATTATTGAAAGGGATTGAGAAAATGTTGGGTTGGGGCTTCACATTCACACCAAAGGTTGGGGTTGATAGGGGTCATCACTGGGTGGTGTGTGGTTTGTTAAAATGGTATTGGGGGGTTGGTGGGTGTTGCGTGATTTGCATAGGATGGGGGGTGGAGAATGGGTTTGTGGTGGTGTGTGAAAACGAAAATTGATGATGTAAACAATGAAGTTCAATGAAAGATAATGAATTAAGGGACATGGGATGTTTTGTGCCCATGAGGAAAGAGGCTTATTAGAAGTGTAATTACCAATAAGTCCCATGTTTTAAAGATTTTTTATTTCAACACAATAATTTTAAACATATAGAGCCAACCACATAAAACTAAATAGATCAAAAGGAAAAAAAATAATGAATTGTCACAAACAGGCAAGTTTTATTTCAAAAAATAGTCGAACTTTATTTTTGCTATAACCTTCAACACCATCATCCTTATTTAATTGGGTTTCACACAACCTATACACTTTTGAAAACTATTATGCAAGGATTAGGGCCTAGAAACTTCTAGTATTTTATTCTTTGGACTATCCAACTAAAATAACACCTAGCTTCAATAATAGAAACACATCCTAAACTCAATCTTTTGCTTTAGAAAAAAAACACCCTATAAAAACATATTATCGATGAATGACTAGTTATTATGTATTCACACATTCACATTTACAATGCACTTTCTTTTTAAAAAAAAAATCTTCTTCCTTTACTATTTTTCCAGGACTATGAGAAAAACCAAGATGGTGGCAAAGTTTCTCTTGTGAGTTGCCTTAATAATGAATGAGTACTTACTTACAAGTTATATGCATGCAAACAACAGGCCAAAATTGCAAAGAGCCTTTCACAAGGATAAGAAGGATTTTTTACACATCATTCTCTGATTTTACTCAGAGATTTGACTCAGGATATGCTGCTGCTGCTCATGATAACAGATGACAGCATTCAACCCTCGTGGATAAGATAAGAAGTTTTGTTACACATCATTCTCTGATTTTACTCAAAAGATTTTACTCAAAGTGCTCCTTGTATTAACAAAGTCAGACAAGGTTCTGGACAAGGTTCTGGCACATTACTTTGCATTGCTTACTTTGCAGCGGTACTTTACTTAGGTACATACATACATACGGTTGCTTCTTCATTCAAACTTGAGTCCAAAAGTTGGGGGGGGCGGGGGGGGTGGGTTGGGGAGGGGAGACGAACAAGTGTGACGCATCCATCTAATAATGTTCGACAGTGCAGAACCCAAATGATGAATTCAATTGTCACCTGTGGCGGCCCATAACTGTCTTGTCAGTGCACAAGATGATGAGCAACTGTCTTGTCATCAGCAGCAGCTGCAGCTTAGGGTTGACCGAGGGTAGAAAGAAAGAACCCCTCCTCTCTCTCTCTCTCTCTCTCTCTCTCTCCTCTTGCAATGTCAGAGGTTTTAGATAAACATCAAGTTTGAACCACCCAACAATAGTACACAAACCTCTTATTTTCAATCTGTTTGGATAGGCCAAACTTTTGCTTGAAACAATACCATCAAGAGTAGGTGTAATATCTAGTGTGGTGAAGGTATAAGTTTGCATTTGGTAAATCTGGGAGTTTAGGTTCAAGTTATCGTGACTTTGACTTGAGTGGACAACCTTTTTTGTTGGGAGCTGTCACAAGAATGGAACCATGAAATTAGTATTGTGCTAGATTCAAAATTGAAACTAAAATTATGAAAAAACACTCTTGAACATATGGTCAGGTTTTGTATGTAGGCAAGTTGATTTTTTTAGGAAAAGTTGCTAAGTAGGTTGAACCTATAATTAAGTATTAATTTTAATTAGTTGTTGATATAGATCTCAATATTAATTTGTTTAAAAAACTTTATACCCATATAATCTTTAGCATTGGGTAGTGTGTAGTTTGTATATGGAACTAAACCCAATTTTGAACTAAGCTCATACGTTCTTGTATTTCGAAAATTGTGCTAGAATCAGAACCAAAACCTCCACTCCAAGAATCTCTAAATTGGAAGGACCAAAATTTGTTTGAGGTTTCTACCATGGTGCCAGTGTAGGTGATGCTGGTTCACCCAAGAAGGACCATATCCTCCTAAGATGGAAGTTGCACTGGTCAAAGGCAGATCTAAAGAGTCAGTGACTGCAAGCAGAAAAGTTGCTCATTCCATTGGGGCAGTTTGTCACAGACAATGGTCTGATGCTTTGATCAATGAATCTCCCATACTTCATACCTAGCCACAGTGCTGGTGGAACTTTTGGAGATTCCCCAAGGTTCAAAGCTTCAATCGCTCATTTCTCGGTGGGGATACTTCGAGTTTCAAAATTAACAATTAGTGCTGAATCTATCTCCAGATAAGATTGAGCTTTTGAAGCAAAGGTTGAAGAGTTGAGGAAAAAAACAGAAAACCCCCTTCAAATTCCAAAAATAACAAAAATTGGATCTTTTGTTGGAGTTCAACCTGGAGGTTTGAGTATCATGGCAGGGGGTGAGGAAAATTACACTAGAAAATCTCCACATTGGGTGAGAATCAGCCTAAACATTATGGAAATAATTTTAAGGAATAGGATGCTTTGTCAGTTTTAAACCACTGTCATCAAAATAGTTGTGAATTTGCAAAGATGTGGAATGGAGGATTAACAAAGTTGGCCAACACCCACCAATGCACCATCCATTAGATGGCCATTAATGACTCAGTCGTGGGTGAATGCATTTACAAATGAAAGTCCATAAGTATATTTACATGTATTTGAATATACTTCATTTACATTCATTTAAAGATACTTATGGACTATCATCACTTGAGCAACATCACAAATTTGAAAAGAAAAATACTACTGGTTACTAGATAAATAGATGCATATTAATGGTTAACAGAGTTTATTTCACTCAAACATAGGCTTGGAACCTAGGTTGAGATACAAAAACTAAGGCAAAAAAATATAAAAAAATACAATAGCATATGATGATAAAAGGAGTTTCATGACGATTTTTAAATTTGTCATGATGCTCAACCTCTATTTTTAATTATCTCAATGTATTATGCTTTCTTTGTTGTTTAATTTTTGCCTCAGCCTTAAAATCTCAACAACTTCATCCTAGGTATTGATTTTATTTTTATTTTTTTCAAAACATTTGCCCATTTTATGGATAACCCTCATTTGGGGTTGAACTAGGGATAAAGAGTCAAATTAAGGCTAAAAGACAAGGTGACTTTACAAAAAAAAAAATTCTAATATGCAAATAGTAATAGTCTTGTAATGACATACAAAATATATTTTCGATGAAATTATAATATTTATATGCATTTTGGGATAAAAAACACAATTTGAGTTAGAGAATTTGCATCAGATCCCATGTTTGTAAAAGACAATGTATAATAAAATGATTGCTCTTGATTGGTTGATTGTAATGCTTGGCCCATGTCATTGAATTTAAATAGTCTCTCACCTTATATTGTCCCATTTTCCATGTTTATGAGTTGGGAGTGAGAAAGAAACTATACACTAGTTGGATGATAAACATTGCTCGAGGCTCAAAATAGAGGCTATAAGTGGAGTTGTTTTAACCACTAATGAGTTGTGAGTAAGTGATTACCCATTAGAACCTCTTTCAATAATTGGAAGATGAGCCAAGTGGCTTTCCATATGTGATCTATTCTAATGTTTCAAATGTCCATGATTTGCTTGAAAAAGTGTTCATATACCTTAGTACCATGGCCAATTCGACACTAATTATATTATTTTCAGAAATGTTGAAAATTTCAAAAATTATTTCTTCCAAATCAAAAAATATTGTGAAGGAAAATAGTGAATATTTAAGAATATTCCATTTTTCGAAATGAATGTTTCAAAATTAAATTAATTAATTATTCCACAAACATATGTTGAAATGGCCAAGGTACTACGGTATCCATATTTTTTCATTTGCAACTTCCATGGTGCCTCTTTCAGAACTTCCTGCCAGATTTTCCTTTTAAAAGCTCTTAGTAAGTGAATGTACAACATGACTAATTATTAATATGTAGATCTAATGGGCTTGGTAAAAGGATTTCGAGGGACATGCTGAATCTATTGCCTAACCTGGCTATTTCAGAATTTCTTTTTCCCCTCAAAAATCTGGTAATTTTGGCCTTCTTTTTCAAAAAAAAATCCCTTTGTATGAGTTGCACTGGCATGTTTTTGTTACCAGGATGCAAAGTTTTGTCCCAAAAAAATAAAATAAAATAAAATAAAATAAAATCTTACATTGATGATGAGGCAGTAAATGTATTGTGGCAAAATTTTGCCATTTTGTGAAATGTTTTTTTTTGGGAGAAAAAACTTGAAAAGGCCATATGTTTTTCTTTCAATGCAAAATGTGTTTTTGTAGCAAAAGTTTGAACACAGAAAGTGATAAGGGGATATTTAGTGATGGGTTTTTTTTTTTTTTTTTTTGGGTGAAATTTTT
>Ga0116227_10007649_pt1 | contig 20935 bp, 17 predicted proteins | sample S1TSphgellanicum_FD_89693 | JGI IMG/M metagenome (GOLD analysis project Ga0116227, IMG submission 89693) | Host-associated microbial communities from peat moss isolated from Minnesota, USA - S1T2_Fb - Sphagnum magellanicum MG | ecosystem: Host-associated > Plants > Peat moss > Unclassified...
GTTCATTTAATGAACAATTCAAGGAAAAAAAAGGGAGGAAAAATGAAAGAAAGGGGGAGATAGGTGGTTATAAAAGAAAATCAAATGAAATGGAAAGGAAGGGGGACTTTTAGCTAATGAACATTCAACTAAAAATAGTCCAATGTTTACTGGGGAATAACAAAATATAGTGGTATTCATTGAGGAACAACCAAAAATATATTGATTAGTTAATATTAATAATAGTTTTTAATATAGGTCTTAATATTTTGCATTAATGTGTAAATGAACACCTTTAAGGTTTTTTTTGTGATGTGTGTTCCCAACTTGGAAATTTTAAATAATATACCCAAAAAAATGAAAAAATTGTGATTTTTTTTTACATTATTTGACATCCTAGGCTTTTATGAGGTTGCAACTTGAATCAACAATTTTGAAAAAGGTTATTTAGTGATGGGGATTCACATTGTTGTGCTTTCTTGATTTATCGACAATTGAAACCATGATTGTGTAAAGAGTGGTTTTTTGTGGCAAATGTTCACAACTTGGAGAAAATTATTCAAAAAAGAACAAAAAGTGTAATATATTTGATTTTATGGGACTTCATTCTTCTTTTTTCAAAATCAAAATACTTAAAGTTGTCACATATACACCTAGCCTTTCCCATGGATGTAAAAATGCCTCAACTCGCTTTCAACATTCTCCATTTAATGCCCCTTGCAAAAAAATTGTTGTTCGCTTCAATATCCAATAAGTCTTTGATTAGTAAGCACCCTCTTGCACCCACAAAGTTTTGGTATCAAAATTATTATAAAGTGCATTCTTCTTTGGGAATTCATATTGCTTTCTGGTTTTAGTTATCAATCATAATATTTGAATCAACTTTTTGTCATCAATAGGCAATTGCTAGTATGGAAGGTGCTTTGTGTGCGCAACTTCCTCATGATGTCATTTGCCTGCACTTGTTGCTAAGAATTTTGCACATGGTGTCATTTGCATCATGGGACTTAGGTCCACCTAGGACCAAAAAACAAGTTGCATTGAATTACAACTTGAAAATATATATATATTGATCATTTTTTAACTTTTTGACTAGTAGATGTGGATTGAATTCTTATGAAACTATTCCACACTTATTGTAATAAAATATTTGCAAGTTACAATATGCACACATTCATAATTCTTGCCTTGATTTTAAACACACTTGCCTTTGCAGTTCATTAAAACGCCATATTCATGGTTATTTCATATAACCATAATTTGTATTTCAAGATCCAATGTAGAAAATCCATAAAAAAAATGATGATTCATTTCTTTATATTTTTTATACTACAAAAAATTCACACAATAATATGAATATGAAAATCACTGCAGAAACCTATACTTTTCTTGTTTACTGAAAACTTAAAACAAAATATAATAAAAAAAATTCATGTTTTGTTGAAATGAAATCAAACAATAAGATTAAATATGTGGTATATCAAAAACAAAATATGTAACTTTTCTTACAAAGTACCTACATCTATTTCCTTACTCCAAAATTGTGTGTTTAATAATGAAATCTTTTTCCCAAAACACCCATCTTTGGGCAATCCCCAAGTCACCATCAAAATGATTTCAAACTAAACAAAAATTCAAAATTTTAACCTCCAATGTCTAATGATCGATCCCTATCCTTAATGCCTTGTTCATCCAAAACAATGTAATCAACCTATCCCCTTAATGTTGCCCCTTCTATATTCTGGATTTCGTCCCCAAAATCCTTGTGAAATGATAAAAAATGAAATGAAAGCACTATGCAACCTTTTGGTCGTTAACTACAATCTCTATAATCTCAACTTGTACATTAACTGGTGGTTTTGCACCTACCTTTGGATCTACAATTTTGACCTTTTCCTCCACTAACTTAATTTGTGGTTATATTTCCAAGGGTTACATCTTTGATTGTTCTACCTATGTTGCTAAAATAGTCTCCACTTGTTCTTGTTATTGAGTTATTTATGGTTATTTCTCTTCTTGACCCCCTCTTTTGAGTTCCTTAGTTTTCACTTCCTCCTTTTGAGCTATCCCATTGGGCCCTATTTCAATCTCTTCGTGTTGGCCCAATGCCTTTATACTTGTTGGGCTTCCATAGACAAATGTTGGAATTTTTAAAAATATATCTCGAAATTATACTTAAGGTTCTTATCATAAGCTTTATGTTGAGCTAGATTCTTCTCCAACTCCTTTGCAAAGTACTCTTCTACAACTCCCCACCATTCTTAAACTATGCATCAGAATCCTTCATCTTATTATTTGTCCTCATCAAAATTCAATATTTCAACATCTATTCATAATCCTCCAACCTTTTCTTCACACCAATTGGGTCTAGACTCTTCCTCTACTCATTTATAGTCTGCAACTATGTTTGCAACTATTATAATTCCTCTCAGACTCCTTATTTGCCTCCACCAACTTCTTTTTTTCAACCTTTGATGTCCTTTTGAGTTCTTCAAAATTAAATAGAAAAACATTCTTTAGATTCATCAATTCCAAATCCGTTAATACATTCTCCTTCTCCTTTTTCTCTTTAATTAGTGCTTCCACCTGACTACCTAAAGCCCCATGTTGTTATTTGTAATGGAACAGTGGCTCTACCCATTTTCTCTCTGTAGCTTCCCAGGCTTCAGTCATTTTCCTTAACTCTTATAGTTTTTCAACCTGTGATTTCATCAAAGTTATCTTAGCCTTGAATTCCTTATTTTCACCTTGCAATTTTTGTATGAACGTTTTGATCTTTTGTTCATTCTGTGTCCTATTCTTCCTCCATATTTTTATGTTATGCTTATACTCCTTCTAGAAGCCCTTCTCCTTGTCCAATTCCACCTTCAATATTGCCTTCTCTTTTTCTTTTGTGGCCAATTTGTTTTTAAACTACTCACCTCTAAATTCAAATTCCCCATATTTAGATTCACAATTACCATGGTTTGAAATAATTCAGTAGTTTTATCTGCTTACATTATTTCTACAATTACCTCTTCCATAGATTTTGGTGTATTTGTCTGTGTCGTAGGATTTTTGGGTCCTTCTGTAGAAGATCCCAACTCCTATACTAATCTACCCCCGAAGCCAAACTCAAATGGATGTCCTTCTACAAATCTTGGTCTACTAACTAATACATGTAATTTTGGTGGTCTAAACACTAATAAAAGAGTTTGTGTTCCCATTAATTCCATCTACAGTCTAGTAACATGTAGACCTCCTTATGTATGTCGTTGTTGTTAATATTGTTATTGTTGTTGTTGTTGCTACTACAAATGCTATTATAAATGCTAGAAATGTTGTGGACTTCTAGTGGTGTCCATCTAGTCTTCATTTATGTCCCCACCCATCTATAGATACCCCTTAACTTCTGGAAACCTTGTATCATGCCCCCTTTTAACCTTTTGCCTTTGATAACAAATGTGTTAAAAAATTCAAACATGATATCTGGCATTTGTGCTTCCAATTCATCAAAAATAGAGTGACAAACCCTACCTTAAAAGCCCACTTTTCCTCTTCATTGATGTCCTTCCAATTTTCCATCCTTTCAACATGTTTATCATAATTATATTTGGTCTATATCCACATAAATTAGTTAAAATCTAGAATGCAAATACCTTTGTCCAAAAATGTGGCTCTATCCATGACGGTTGCGTGTCTTTTCACCTCTATAACCCCTAGCGCACTTGGTTACACTTCTATCAACATCTACACTTCCAATGATGGCTACACTCCCACCTCAAATATGTCCTCCTCCTCTACATCCTTCTACGTTGCTTATGCCTCCATAGATTGCTACTCCACACCTTCAACTTCTTTTGATTCATCAATGTACACCAGATCCATTAAAGGAACTATTGGTCTTGCTTGCTCATTTGAACTCCAACCTCTTTTATGTTTGTGCAAAAACTCAACTATAGATGTTTCAAATCTATATATATATATCTTGAATTATCGTATGTGCACATTGCATCTTCTCAATATACATTTTGCCTTCTTCACACTTTGAAGATGATGGTGAATATGGGAGCGACTTTACTACCAATGGCTAAATGTTTAGCACTCCAACACACTCTGCTCTTCTCAACTCTTCTTCCGTTTTTTTTCTTCAGCAGTTCTGCTTCCTCCTTTTATTTTCGTTTGTGTTCACTCTTTTGTGCTTCCTTCTCCTTTGCTATTTTTTATCATTTCTCTATCATGCTTTCCACACTCATGTTTTTGTGAATTCCAAAACTTTGAAAACACACAACTTTCGACAACAAATGAAAACAACTTTCGACGATTATTTCGTTTATTTTTGTCCTTGAACTTCCCACCCGTCCCATTCATTTTTTGACCTGCTTGTCATCTTTTAATTAATGCCTCATCCTTGAAATTATGATAGCCTATCACTACCACTTTTTGTGTCCCTTGTATAACCATGTGGAAACATGTCACATGATCATTATGAATGAATGCCTCAAATTTCATCTTCCAACTATTTTGCATCCATAGTTTTCCTAATTAGGTGTAATAATTCCATGTCATTCTCCATGTATACGTTCAACTGACTATGCCAATACATATGTTAATTGTGTTAATAAATCTGTTGATTATGCCCACACATATGATGATTGTGTGAATACATTTGTTGATTTGGCTGATACCCATGATACACCAACTTCAAATTTTTATATCCCAGATTCTTCACTTTTGTTCAACAATTTGTTCGTCATTTGAAGTTCTGAAGCCAATATTATTTTGACCTATGGATCTTCCATCTCTTATTCTTCTTCATTGCCTTGCATCTATGGTTTGTGTGTTATATAGTTTTCATCTTCTACCTCTGTATTAGAATCCTCTTCCTAAAGTCTACCTACTCTCTACTCCTAGTATGTTGGCATTTGTTGTTCTTGTTTCTAAATTTCAAATTTCATGTATTTGTATGGTTTGAATTTATTCACATTGACCAACCTAGGATTAGTTTCAAACTTTTCAATTGTCACCAATAGCACAATGTTATTTGGCAACACATATTGTACTCTTATGGTCCGAACGATTTCCTATTAAACTTCCCTAGATGTGACTTATTTCCTTTTGGAAACCACAAAACATAATCACCAAAATTGAACTGTTTTTTTTGGATTATTTTCTGATTCCATAATGTTCTATTACATTGTTGAATACCAGTAGTTTCTACATCATGTATCCTAACCTCCTACAACTTCTCCAACTTTGAAATTCTACTAATTAAAACTTTCATTGAAGTACCTTCTCTCTGATTTCCACCAACAATTGGCACTATGTACTCTATGGGCATCAATGGATGTAATTCATACACTAATTAATATGGTGTATACCATGTTGTAATTTTGTATGTAATTTTGTATGAAAATAACAATGTTGATAGATGTTCATCCCAATCTATTTTATTTTCACTAACTAACTTGGTCAAGAGTGTCCCAAGTACCTTGTTAGTAGACTCAACATGCCCATTCCCTTGAGGATAATAGGTTGTAGAACTCACATGTTTCAATAGAAAATGACATGTTAAATACTTGATGGCATCATTAATGAAATGAACTCCTTGATCTGTGACTATAGTCAAAGGACATCTAAACCTAGTTAATATGTACTCATACGTAAATTTTGTTATTATTACTGTAGTATTAGTTCTCAATGCTCTTACTTCCACCCACTTGGTAGCATAATTTGTGGCTACAAGAATGTATTTGTTTCCTACATATTTGCGTATTAACTTAATTGGCCCCACAAAATCAAATCCCCATTTCATAAATGGTTTCTCTAGAAAACTTATGACTAACTTTGTAAAACTTTGAGTCGCCAATCCTCCTATTATTTGGCATGCATCATGAGATTTGCAGTATTCATGCACATCTTTGTACATAGTTGGCCAGCAATATCCCACATGTAATATCTTCCCCTACGTGATTTCAATTGCAAAATGACCCCCTAATGGTCTTTCATGCAGTTCTTTCATCAGCATCTATGTTTTTGTAGTTGTCAAACATCTTTGCAGTATGTTGTCATGGCCCATTCTGTACAATTCACTATTCTTCAATGTTAAAGGTTTTATTCTCCTAACCAGTCTTTGCTTTTGTTATGCAAATAATGTTCCTTCAATTTGGCCTATTCTCAAAAATTCTTTTACATCATTCAACCATTCAAGCTCTATATAACATAGACTAGCATATGTGGTTTGATCATGCACACGTATGGGTTGTGTAATATCTAGTAGTCTTGATAATGCATCTGCAACTACATGAGTTATGCTTGGTTTATACATTATTGTGAAATCATATTTTAGTAACAATAACAACCATATAATTATTCTCCTTGAAACATGTGTTTTGTTGACCAAATAGACCAATGCCATATGATCTACATAAAAAACAAACTTATTACCCAACAAATAATGTTTGAACTTGTGCAAAGCAAAACCCATTGTTAAAGCCTTTCTATCTATTGTGCTATAATTTTGTTATACTATGTTCAAAAGTCTAAAAGCATACACCACCAGTTGATCACTCTTCCTTATTAAATTCAAAAACATCATAGTTCCCACAACTAATAAAGATGCATTTGTATGAACATGAAACCCCACTTGCTAGTTTGGTGATATTAATATTGATGTTTCAATATACTTCTATTTTATCAACTCCCAAGCCTTTTGACATTCCTTTGTCCAAAAAAAAATCTATGTCTTTCTAGTTAATTTAGTGTTAGGTGCCATAATAACAAAGTTTTTGATAAAACATATGTAAAATTGTGCCATCCTATTGAATACTTAAATCTATTATCGATTCTTAGGTGGTGGCATGTAACTATCGCTTGTATTTTCTTTGGATCTAGTAGTTTCCTTTCTTTGGAAACAAAAAACCCCAAGATCATCCCTGAAAATACCATGAATTCACATTTGTCTAGATTCAAACTAATGTCATATTCTCTGCACTTTTGAAATCATAATCTGAACTTTTACAGATGACTATCCATATCATTGTACAATGTAAAATCATCCAAAAATATTTTCATAAAATTATCCAAGTATTATTTGAATGTTTCGATAATAACTCTCTGATATGTTGGAGGTTCATTTTTGACTCCAAACAACATCACCTTCCATATAAAAGCCCCCCAGTTTATAACAAATGTAATTTTATATATGTCCTCTAAAGTTATAAAAATTTGATAATATCATGAATATCCATCTAAGAAAGAATATGTCTCGTACCCTACTACTATGTTTAGAACTTCATCTGTAAAATGTAATGGGTATGGATCCTTATTTGTGGCTACATTTAATTTTCTAAAATCTATACAAAATTTCAAATTGTCATTCTTCTTGGGTACTACTACTATGGGTGACAACCATGTAGTTTCTCCTACATATTGAATGAATCCAGCTGCAAATAATTTATCAATATCTTGTTTGATTGATGTAGCATAATTTGGATTTAATCTGTATCTAACTTGATGTGCCGATGGTATAGTATCTAGCTCAATTATGTGTTGTGCCAACTTTGGTGGAATCCTTTTCAAATCTTTGTATGTCCATGCAAAACCATCTTTGAATTCCTTCAACAATTACTCCACTTCCAACACTTTGTTTACCTCTAACTGTGCATTAATCTTCACCAACTGTGGTTTTGCATCAATTCCCAAGTTGAGTTTCATCAATTATTGATTTTCAATTAACATTCATCTAACTATTTGTAATTCCTATGTTTTGATTTTTGTTAGAGTTTCATCCACTACAAGACTCCTTGGTTGATGATTATAATATGTCTCCAGATACACTTTATCCTCCATAGCTACTTTTGGCTCATATTTGTTGCCAATTGTCTTTTTTTTTGTGTTTTATACCTTAAAATTTATCTCTCAAATACTAGTTTTCCCACTAGTATCCATGATTTCCACATCTATGGTTTTCACAGATTGAATTGTCTCAAGTAAACTTATTGTTCCTATTGAAAACAACTTTAGTTATATAACAAATATAACTTCTTCATTTGCAATACCATTTTGATAGTTGTAGCAAAGTAACACTATAGTCTTATTATTTCACCTCCCAAATGTTTGGTGACTATAATTGTTCTTATTGTCCCATTCCCTTGTATGGTAACAATGTTACTCCCCCAATGATCATGTGCCACTTTAACATCCCTCAACCAGGGTCTCCCCAACAACATGGAATAATTAGAATCTACCACATTATTTTGAAGTATAATAAATGTAGTTATGTAAGGAATGTCATGAACATATATCTTCAAATTTCTAATCAAACCCATTGGTTTTGTGGTTGTTTGACCTACCATCCTCAGATTATGTAGTGTAGGTTTAGGCTTTGGAAGCCCTAACCTCAATCTCAATTGTTTTGTAATGATATTAATTCCAGGACCTCCATCCAACAACACATCTTCTATTTTATTCTTCCCAATCTATATTTAGATAATTGCCATGTGATTATCTATTGTTACAATAGTTGTCCCTATCCATGGTACTAAAAAACTAACTTGTTTCTTTGTGGTTGCTTTGCTTAGATTTTGAGTTTTCTCTGGTTTTAACTTCCACCAAAAATACTTTTTTTAACTCGGGAGCTATTTAAAATTTAACTATCCCAAATTTAAAGTATAACTTGTTTCTCACATCTCCTTATCAAAGTCCAAAAAAAACATCTTCTACTATAATCAATTTTTCTTGTGAATGCACTACCTCTTGAAATTTATGTGTTTCCACAAGAATAATATTTGGCATACCCAGCCAAGTTGTGTTCCATCCCTCCATGGATGTGTATAGCCTTTCTATTTGGGTCTATGTTTTCTTAATATGTTCAATTGTCTCCACCATTGATTTCTTCAATTGTTTTTCTTTCTCCTAGTCAACAACACTCTTTGTTTTCCTTGGCTCTCTATCCTTGAACACTTGTTTTTTAGTTTCCTTACTTGTTGTAACATTAACATCCACCACATTCACATTTGTCATAACTATTTATGTGTCAACAACAAGTTGAACTTCTACTACTATCACATATTTCCCATGAAACATTTTATGCATCTCAGTAAACTTTGGATAGTCTATCATTTTATGTCCATTCAAACCACATATGTGGCCTACATATGAAGATGTCTTTTATGGTTTTTGATTATGTTGTGATGCCTCTGTGGTTGCCATTATGGTCTACTCTTTTTTCTTTCTTCATGGCTTCACATTATAATTAATCATTCCATAATTTGTGCAATACTTGTAAGTCTTCCATGTGTTACTCTATGTTTTTGGTGATGTCGTCTATTTTCTACTTTGTGATACTGAAAGTGCATTCCTTGTTTCCATAGTAGTCATTCCTTTTTCACACAACATTGCCACCTCCTTATGTTGTTGTAATGTTGACCACTTCATCCCTGCAAGTTGCAATTTTGAGATATGATTGCAAACCCACCCTAAACACAATAGTCAAGAAATTATCTATGGTTGGTACTTGTAAACCATGAGTTAACTTTTGCATCCACTCATAATAAACCTCCACCCTTTCAATCTCCTCTTGTTTCATGTTCTTTATTTCCATGTATATTTGTTTCTGAATCTTCCGATGAAGTTTACAAAATGCGTGTGTAAGCTTTGAAAATACAATTAAAAAATTTTGACATGTAATTATGGCACCAATCTAATGTTACACCTTTTAACATATAACTAAACACATTGATGATATGTTTTTTAAAAGTCTTTGGATTTGCCTTCACTGTAGAATTGAACATTATAACATGAACATTTAAATCATCTTTTTTAAAGTCAAGATACTTAAAAGCTACCCTGTTTGGCCGAACATAATGGCCATTTCTATGATTAGGGATTCCTGCAATTATGACAAATGGTTGTCAATACCCTTCTTTTGGATTTTCAACATCTATACCTTTGTACCTTCCAATAGTTATTAAGCTCATTGATGGTTCGTCTACAATTTTGTTGACATGAGTATTCATTATCAGATTAGTAAACACCATTCGAGGTGTTTCAACAATTCCAATAATTGTCGTTGGTAGTCCCAAACTCTTATTCAATTTCCTTCCCTTCGAAACTCTGCCTAATCCACAACCTAAGTTTGTCACAAATCCAATTAGTGCTCCACCTCTAACAACATTCATGCTAGGTGCAACAACCATTTCCACTCATGTGGTTGTTACGATAGCATTAAGTGATTGAGTAACCTCATTCCATTAGGTTATTTCCAGATTTCAACAATTGCCACTTTTGCCACTCTTGGTGAAGTTGTGTTGACTTAAATTTGATGATGCCCCATTTTGTGGTTACCCATTGGTATCCTTTATGGTGTAGAATGTGGATGTGAATACACCTATGGTATTTTGCTTTTGAACTAAATGAATGGACAAATTGTCGACTATGTGGTCATAATTGACCTCCTAATTCCATGTTTTTCAATCTATATTGGATTACAAGAATTCCTTGTTTTTGGTCATGTGATTGATCCATTAATGCTCCTACCACATTCTGTAATTCCACATGTCTAGCAATACCTACTCTAATGTGAAAAGCCACAAAAGGACAATCCATAATTCCATGTCCTTCTTCCTCACAGAATGCACATACTCTTGAAAGTAATCTGGCTACTTTCGAATCCATAGATTCATGATCTCATGTTTTGGTTGTGTACCTTATTTGATCCAACTTTGGATTTCCTTGATGTGAGTATGATTGTGGTACTTCATCCAACACATTCACATGTGCCTTTGCATATTCAAACGATTTTAGGTAAGTTTCTTCAATCTCTTCAAGCACATCGATAATAGTGTTTTCTTCCACCTCCTAATCTTCCACTAGTTCATAATAATCTGGAGATGAAGACAAGTACACAAACTTGGATTGTATACCTCTTGTAATATCCCTTCCTTGACTAATTACTGATTATGGACTTGAGATTTCCAAAAGTTGATCAAGTACTACAAAAGTCCCTACTCCATCTTGATCCTTGCAACTTTGAACCACATATTATAGCTAAAAAGTATACTACATCGACTCATTTGGGTGAGTATTTGACTACATCTCAATCCAATGAGATCATTGTTTGTAACTATGCCTTTTCTGAAGACCACCAGTCCATATTTCATGCCTTACCACCTCTTGTGGTAGAAACAAACTATGACCTACATGTCTTTTTTTTGTGCTCAAAATTCGTCTGTCCAACATTAAATTTCAATATGGGGTTTTTGTAGTTCCTACATACTCCTTTTCATTTTCAAAATTGTCTTCTATTTCTCTTTTAGTAACTTAACAATTTGCCTCCAAATCCAATTGTCACTGTAAATTCCGAATCACCATCCAATTTATCTTGTTTCATAATCCTTTTGCTTCAAAGTCTATAGATTGGTCTACAATCCTTATTAGTGTTCGGTGAGTATCACAAACACCTTCGGACATCCCAATTTAATCCCCTCGTGGTATCACCTTGAGTGATACCTTAACTGAATATCGAGCTACTAATTTTCATTTGTGTGAAAACCGGATGTGAAAACTAAATTTATAAAAATAAGAATAAAAAATGAGAACTAGGTAAGCTCTAACCCTTTACTTGGGTTTGGGTTTTAGGGTTTAGTTGCCATGAAAACTTAGGGTTAAGTTGGAGCCACTGCATTGCAATAGTTCTTTCGTACAAACCCTAAAAATTTGCATAAAAGGGTTCTGTTTCATGTCTTTCCTTATTGTTATTTTATTTTCTTTTTAACATTCTTGTTTTGTTGTTGTTTTTGTTTTTTATTTTTATTGCCTTGCTGCACTCATTGTCGCACTTTGCTCTTTTCATGCCTTGTTGCACTCACTATCATGCTTCACTATTTTCATGCCTTGTTGCTATTGAAGTCACGCCTTGCTTTTCTCACATTGTACCTTGTTGCTTTCACACTTCGCACCTTGTTGCTTTCACACTTTACACCTTGTTGCTTTCGCGCTTAGCACCTTGTTACTATCATTGCGCCTTGTTGCTATCGCGCTTTCGTGTTGATGTTTTCATGCCTTGTTGCACCTCATTGTCACACCTTGTTGCTCTTGTACCTTGCTACTAGCATTTTGGCACCTTATTGTTAACGCTCTTACGTTGTTTTGTTGCTTGTGCTTTGCTACCTTGCCATCGCGCCTTGGTGCTTGCCTTTTTCAAGTACCTCCTCACCCCCGCCCCAAATTGTTGTTCCATTGCCTTGCTACTTGCTATTGTGTTTTGCTACTTTACTTTATTAGTTGGTATTCCTTCCTCACTCTATTGTGCAAGTGGAGGAACTTGGAACAACACCAATAAGCTTCATCCAACAACAAAGGTTTTTTTATATTTATTTTTATTTGTTTAAAAAAAAATTCTAAGTTTTTTTTTTCTTTGCTTCATTTTTTTTTTGGTTTGTTTTGTTTTGGTTTGTCATTTTTGTTTTAAGTTGAATACATTTTGTTTAGTTTGTGAGTTTTAATATGTTGTTGTTTTGTTTGTTTATGTGCAAGATTAAAATTTGGACCTTTGATTTAAATTTAAAACCCTTAAACCTAAATTTATTTTTCCATGATGATTTTTTCCATGATGAGATGAGAGAGAAAAGTGCTTATAACCTATTTACATATTAACTACCTACCTACCTACCCACCTACCCACCGACTAACCTACATGGATGTACTACCTACCTACCTACCTACCCACACACCTATTTACATACATGTAGTACCTACATTCCCACCCACCTACCTACATACATAATACCAACTATCCACCCATTTGCCTATGGGTGCAGTCATACTAACATGTACCATTAGCAATTGTAACCACTGCTTAATTTTTTGAACTTTGGATTGTAAAAACAAATAATAATAAAAAATAGGAACCCAACCATGCAATTAGGAGTCACAACATTTTTTAAATCCTTTTAATACGTCTTTATATATATATATATAAAGTTTTCTTAATATTATTATGTTAAGGTGTATATTAAAAAATAACCCAAAACATGTTATTAAAAAATATTTTCAATTTGTGCTTTTAGTGTCAAAACTACTTTTAAGCTAATTTTATGTAGTTTCTAAATAGTGGTTACAAGAAGTTAAAAGTCCTTATACATATTTTTCACTCATTAGACTGATTCCAATTTTTATGATATGTCCATAATGTATTCACAATAATATTTTATTTAAAATTTAATTAATTAATTAAATATTATTATTATTATTTTACAATCCAAAGTTAAATTTTTTTGGAATCAATCTAATGAATGAAAAATATTTTAAAGGACTTTTAAAGCTTTGTAACCATTCTTTAAAAGTTGCTTAAAAGCAATTTTAACACTAAAAACACAATTTCAATTTTTTTTAATGAGATATTTTTGGGATATTTTTTACTATACACCTAAACATAATAGTATTTTTAAAATGTTAAAAAAATTTAATGTTTTTTTGAAAGACGTATTAAAAAGATTATAAGAATGTTTTTAAAAAAAAATAGTGGTCTAAGGGGGGCACGTGGTTCCTAATAGCATGGTTAGACCCCTCTCTACTTACCGACCCATTTACCTATCTACCTACCCGCCTACCTACTTACCTATCCACCCACCTCCCTACCTACTTACCTATTCACCCACCACCTACGCACCCACCCACCTATCTATTATAACCTACCTACCTTTGTACTTCATAGTTTTGTAGTGATGTGTCAAAATAAACATGTGAAATAAATTTTTTGACAAAAGTTGAACATCTTTTGATAGTGTGGTCCACTAGTTAAGGACTTGATTTATCATTGGGGAGGTCAAGGGTTCAATTCCTAACTTTATAACCTATGTACATGTTTAAGGGGCTAAGGTAGGTAGGGTAGGTTAAATAAGATATATTAGATTAGGTTAAGGTAGGCCAAATAGGATAAGGTAGGGTAGGGTAGGCTACCGCCTACTTACTTGCCTTTTTACGATCTACCTACCTACCTACTTGCCACAAATTTTGTTTTTGATATAGGCAAAAATTTGACCAGTCAAATGGTCCATATTTTGCTAGTAAAAAAACCACCCCAATCGCAACGAATTTGTCAAAATCAACTTGTCCAAAATGACATAGTAGTTTTTTTTATGCCTGTTTAAATTGGGTTTTTTTTACTATATATACCAATAAAAAAACTAATTTATCTAGTAGTGAACACTTTTCAAAAACAAAAGTCAAACTTCTTTTTTGCAAACCTTTCAAACCTCAAAGCAAATACAACTTCAAAACAAATAAATAAAAAATATACATTGAAAGATGACTCCCAAGGATAGGAAGAACTTTAAATCTTTTTACATTAAGAAAATAAAAAATAATTCTCTTTTGTTTTTATTGAATTTCGAAATAGAAATGTTTATAAAGTAATTTAAAACAATGGCACATTAGAAAATTAAGGAAATCCCCAAAAACAATTTTAGAATTCAAAGAAAAATTTAAACTTAATATTGTCTATCTTCTAGAAGCTTAAACTGAATGGTGGTAACTAACTAGAATTTTGGTACTAAAAATACATTTCATTTGTTTTCTGTGACATAATTATAGTAATTATTTTTTGGTACACATTTTTGGTACCATATTCCAATAACATTTTTCAGTAACAAATTGCAATAGACATTTTCAATAAATATTTTACAATTCCTATTTAAACATCATAAGGTTTATTTTACCTTTAAACATCAGTTTGCTAAAATTTCCCAAAAGTATTGTCTATTGCTACTTTTTACAAATTTTTGAATGGAAAACATTACATAGGAGAGCATTCAAATGAATATAAGGTTGATTTGAATAAAAAATGTGTTACAACATAAAATACATAATATAAGTCCAAAAGATGAAAATATGCAAATAATTTTGCATGGTATTTTGATAATTTTATGTGCAAATTACCAATTTGTCCAAAATTGAACATGGATTTCCACAAATTGTGCCATTTTACCTATAAAAAAATAATTATGTGTATAAATTGGGGCTTTGATAAATAACACCCATGTGAACCTTTTGTAATTTTATTAGCCACAATGGAATTATATATTACCTACTAGGATGTGCCCTATGGTTGGAGACTACACTAAAAATAGACTATCCCATTGATAGTTTTTATCATTATTGTTTAGAATCAAATATTTTTATTTGACATCACAAAATGGGATTCATTTAGTTCAAATTAACACATGAAGTCTTTCAACAATGATAGAAATACAACAAAATAATGAATGGTGAATCCTATATGGACTTTAGAAGGAATTATGCTAGTCCATCTAAATTTGAATATGAATTTTTATGTTACAACTTGTGTTTGTTAAATATTTAAATTTTTTTGAAACATAACACTTTGGAAGTTGATAACATTTAAGGTCAAAAAAAGAAAAAAAAATCTTATTTATGAAGATATAAGATAATATTCAATTTTAGAAAAGTTCAAAATGACAATTTTAAAAATATATTAAAATCAATATTTTTCAAGACTAATATTTAATACAATTATTTGAAAGGTAGCTAAATCGGTGGCCCAAACTTGGATTTGGAAAAAAATTGTTAAAGTTAACATCATTTGAACCAATTTGAAAGTCAAACCAATTCATTGGGCTTAATTCACTCAAAATACCAAGGAAAGGGATTTTGATTCATCATTTTTGGTTCACCCTTGTGTAATTTTATGGGCAAATGGACAAAGTCACAAAAAATTCCATATCACAACAAACATTTTTTTGGGGGCTATGACATTGGTCTACCCCTTTATCTGTTCAAAAAGATTTGTAATGGTGCCCCATATAATTTTTGAATGAAGATTTTAATGATCAAATGGAAATTTATTGGCTTAGGCATGATATTTGCCTTATTTCTTAATGAATATTATGGAATACCAACTAAAGTTAATAAGAGGCACTACATGTCTAAGATTTTGAATTTCAAATGTCACATTCGCCCAAATTGATCAAATATATAAGATATAAGTTATGTGTACCCCATTGAAGCTACTTATTTTCCAATTGTGGCATCCATTTTGCAACCAGTCTTGGACATTCTAAAATATTAAACCATTGAAATACACAATTGTGTTTTAACCACTTTAACAAACAAACACGTAACCCTCTATTGGTTGGAAAGGGTTGATCCTTTGCCATTTCATTCCTTGCATGAAAGATTCCACCTAATACCAACAACGCTAAATCAATCATCTAGATGTTTTCATCTCCCACAACATCTTGACCTAGCTCCTTGAAACTGGGTTTATTTTCTACAACAACAATAGGTGCAGAATGATTCAACTTTTCCACAACCATTTTTTTTGTGATGGTTGAGATGTTTCTCCCATCTTGCACAACTAGAAACTCAAATCACATTAAAGCAAACAAATTTGAATTAACTACTTGGAGTTGAGTCAAGTTGGACCCAAAACCATTTAATGATTCTAAACCAAATCTACTAAACACTACACCTAGATCACCTATTAGATTCAATAGATTGTTCATGTGTATTCTAAGACCATCAAGGATCTTAATTAGCAAGGTAACATCTTGGGCATGTATTTCTTAGGATCAACATTACATTAGTGCATTGCTTTATCTTGTGTAGCAATGCCATACTTTGTCACTCCTAATTTTTTAATGATTCCATCCAAGACATTTGTTCATTATTACTTACTATGGCCTTTTTTTAATTTTGGGCTTACACCTAGGGAACTACAACCCTCAAATTAGAAGGGGCCTCAATGAACATGTTTTCTCCTACACATAAAAACCTTTGCCCATATTTGTAATGTAGTTGGAGGAATGCTTACAAAGTGTAAAAATTTGCATGGCATTTTGGAAAACAAAATGCCCACACTTGCAAGCATTTGAAATTCCCCACATAATGTTTTTATCATAATACTCACAATATACCCATAAGGTATCATGGGACAAAAAACTAAACAAAATGGTTTGTCAAGTTTTATCTCATGCCTTGGTTGTAGCGTTACCAAAATTAGGCCCACCTTGGCTTTGCTTCATATGGGCCCTTATTTTGGCAATGCACATGATTGAAGGTGTTATCTTAAACCTAACATTTAAATGAAATTGATTTGAAATTACACTTATTATAAGTTCTTCCTTTCAAATCTTGAAGATTAACAATTATATTTTTTCATTGATAAGAATTTAGGTATAGTTCATTAACCCAACTCATTAGGGGACTATAAAAGTGAATTAGGTCACCATACCCTTGCACCATTTCACTTTGGGTGAAACTTGATCATTCATGTCCATCTCTAGTGAAAAAAATTGTTACAATGATTCATTAAGATTCATTTTAAATATTTTTCAAATAATTATTTAAATCTTAAATAGAATTTTATAACTTATTATTAGTCCATATGTTTCATTGTGTTTATGTACAAAATAATCTAGAATGTATGTATGTTAAATGCATATAATTTCAAGTACAATGTCAAATATGGGTAATTGGTTGGGAAAGACAATGGATTGTTTTGATGGAGACTAAGGTTCAAACTTTGATATCAACAATAAAATCCATGTCATATGTTGACCATATATGTGTAGTATAATGTTTTTAAAAAACTACTACTAATAATAACAATTAAATAAAAAATTCAATTAATTCCATTGCCATGTGTAAATTTTCCATTCAAGAACCAAGTGTTATTGAAACCTCTAGATGTCGATATGAAACATTGCCTATTCACTAGGGGGCCTGGTTGATCCACAAAAAAATTTGTCTAGTGAAATTGTCCAAATTTCACCCAAAACCAGTGAAATTCCTTGTGAATTTGGTTGCATCCCCTGCTAGTGTTTTGAAACTTCAACTATCATGATTATGCAAGCATATGGTGGGGATCCTTTATGTTTTAGGGTAGGGTAAAGGCCCATGCTAGGGGCATTCTCAAAATAAGGGGCGTTGGATGAAATAGTAGTCAAGTTTGCATCCCCATCTTTGGAACGTCCCTTGCTTATGCTCACTTTACCTCTTCTAAAGCGTGAAACAAAGGTTATCTTGAAAATGTGTATATCACAAGGCATAGGAGGGGAGGGTTCTAATTAACATTCACTCTTGAAGAATGCACTAGGGATGTCACACCTACACCTACAAGTAGACATAATTTACTTCCCACTCATAAAACACTCATAGAAAATTTCTAGTCTATTTGCAACTTGGTAATTTATATTCATGAATATATCTATTAGAAAAAAATAACAATATTATGCATGTATTCCTTAAGAATGTGATATAATTATGCCTATTTATAGGTGTGAGAACACTCCACTTCCTATATGCATTGTAATCTACATATGTTTAAATTTATGATAATGTTTGCTTCATGTTTTACAAAAGGTGAAGACCATGGGTGAGCTTTGAACATTCCCAAAATATAGGGCCAAACAATTACTATTGTTTCATCTTGAAGCCCTTTTTTTTTTGGGAATGCCCCCCACCTTGGGGCTTTACCCTACACTTAAAAAAGTAGGTGTAATATGCCTCTTCTTTTCTTGGAGAGCCATTCATGGATATGAGGAATTCAAGAGTTCAAATACACAAGAATTTTCCAAAGTGATTTATGAATAGGTGACGTTTTGCTTTGATCACATTTAGTAAGCATAGTACGAGTTTTTTTTATCATGTTTAACATGTGTATGATTGATGATTGTTTGCTTTCGTCACACGCTTAGAAGATAAGTATGTGACAATTTGCTTCGATCATATTTACATATTATTTTTAGTAGGGGTTAAAATACTTTGCAAAAATAACTTTTGAGAATTTTCTCATTCATTTTTGGTCACATAAATTTATCTATGAAGGTAGTTTGTTTTGTTTTATTTTGTAGTTATGAGATCCACCAAACCGGGATGCTTCAGATGATGTTCTTGGTGTCTTTGGAAAGCTCTTGACAAGGAGGGGTGCAGGGCTTGGTTCCACGACGTTTGGACTTCGATGCAAAAGTTCTTGAATATTGAATGATTTCTTCACTGAAAATAAATTAAATCGTAGCTGAAATTTTCAGAGGAATTGGAATGTGTCTTTGGTGTTGTTCAAAAGATCTTGATGAGCAGGATTTAATGGAGTTTATTTGGTAAGATTTGGATTCAGAATGTGGGAGATATTGATTTTTAAGCGATTTCTGCCGCTGAAAATTCAAATAAATTCCAAAAAACCAGGTTTTGGAAGGAAAAATCAGTTGAGGATGTGGTAACACTTGCACCAATGGCACAAGTCAAACTAGTTCTTTTTAAAATCTAGGAACAACTTTCCATTTGTAGAAGATATTTTCAAAGAACCTTCTTTTTGTAAAGTTAAAATTTTAACTATTTTGTGGAACATAAGGGAAACTTTTTTGAGAATCTTCTTGGGTTTCAGGACACTATAAAGGTGTCGAGACAATGGCCCACAAACCTAGGAAGCTTTCCAATAAACTTCCTTACCTTATACTTAAATCTAATTATAAGGTAGCATAAATTTCTTTAAGAAAATATAGGGATCTACCATGTCCATAAGGGGAAGATCCGATTGTAATAATTCGCTTATTCATTTTGAATAACTCAAAGTCACGATAATAATGTGAAATCCTCTTTCAATCCAATTGTGTTTATAATTAGCACATCAATTTGGAAAAATAGAGAATGGATTATGCCACCCTCCCATTGCAAATCTACAATTCAAGCCATGATATATGCAAATATTTTGTTAACATTGTTATTGAAATTCACACTTCACAAATTTTTTTTAGGATAGATTATAAATAGTGAAACATTGGAACAATTCTATTTGGATTGTTCTTGGTAGTAATACCCTTCAATTTTTTTTTAATTTCTAGAAATTTGCACTACAATTTAATAGTATACAAGTTTTCATAAAAATATGCATTCAATGATCTAGGGGTGATTGGAATTTTCATTTATTGTGACATATGGATGCACACTAATAGACCCGATTTAATACATGATTTTGGTTTAGATTGAGAGCACACGTACTAATCAAAAGTTTTATCTAAAAGAGTGGTGGGTCTATCATATGTATACGTGTTAGGGGGGAGGGGTGCTAATTTTTCATCATCACCAAGGACACATGTACTAAATGAATTGTTAGTTTGATGGTATTCATTACATGGTATCAAAATATTTTTCTAAGGAATCTTGTAAAATAAATGATGTGCACACCGTAATGAATCTACACCCCATTTATCAAATGGCCTAAAAGGAGGAATTTTGGATGTAAAAACACATATGGAATTCATTTATTTGCTTTAGACTTGCTTAAGATTGATCAATTTGAAGCACCCTATTCAAAATTAATTAAATGATACATTTTTATCTTTTCAATTAGTTTCACCCTACATTTTTTTGCACTCCGTTTGAAAAAGAAGAGAAGAAGCAACTTCCCCTAAAACATTATGTAAAAAACATGATCGCAACAAATTTGTCAAGTGTGTTGTTGAACATGAAAACTTGCATATATCAACCACCTCATGTTGGCTACCATGAAAAATTTCATGCAAATTATTCACTAGATGTTATTGTTTCAACAAAGAAATCCTTGCTTTTGAAGCATACCTTAGAGTTACTATGTACCTATTTAAAAGAAAGTTCCCATTTAAAATGTTCGTTCAACATGATAATTCATTAGGTTTTTTGGATAAACACATTTGTAAACCTATTTCATTTTTAGGTATTATTGCAATGCCTAATGTTCATCGATAAATTTTGACCTTACTCAATTCATGATTTACAAAAAAAAAATTTATGGAGTGACCCCATGGCAAGCATCGAAATAAAAAAGTCGCACATGTTTTTACAAAAAAAATCCTTTGCAATAAGTTACAAATTGCATAAAGTTGGGTGTGATTTTAAAAGTTGATTCCTTCAAAAAATCAAAGCACAACAATAATTTAAGTAATTTTGAAGCAATAAAAAATAGGTTATTTTGATTCCA
>Ga0116227_10007650_pt1 | contig 20935 bp, 19 predicted proteins | sample S1TSphgellanicum_FD_89693 | JGI IMG/M metagenome (GOLD analysis project Ga0116227, IMG submission 89693) | Host-associated microbial communities from peat moss isolated from Minnesota, USA - S1T2_Fb - Sphagnum magellanicum MG | ecosystem: Host-associated > Plants > Peat moss > Unclassified...
TCTCCCAAATGGATAAGTCTGCTTAGATGAATATTCTCCTCCATCCCGATCCGAGAGAAATTCCATTACCATCAGCGGTGTATCACCTTCTAAAATTGGTGTATAACTTCTGCGATTACTAATCACTTCCTTCACTAAGGGGACATAAACCCAATCTGGTGCTTTAATCACCAGTTGGTCATCCACTGTGGCACATAATCCAAAGTTCGAGGCAATCAACATTTGTGGTTGGATGAAACCACTGATTTCTAGGCTTTCGCGCAAAGCCGCAGCCAATAGTGGCTGTCCGGTATTCTCCACTGGTTCATCCTCTAATTTAAAGTCTTTGGGTAGGGGTTCCCATTTGATTCTCAGTTCGGTTGTGGCTCTGGGTTCCCTCAGTTGTGTTGCCATACATCACTTAATTGCCTATCAGCGGTTTTGCTAACAATGTTGAGAAACCAATTTACTACTAATATTTTAGTACTATTTGGCTACAAAGGGAGCAACTCAGATTATCAGAGATACTGAATCTAGAATTGTAGTTATTATGCATACAGATAATACTTATTACTTACTTCTATTAAGTGGAAATCCTTCCTGAGTATAAATATCATTTAGATGGAGATCTTGATAAAAAACTAACATCTAACCCTTGATTTCCAATTACTCTCTTCCCGCCATAAGAACGTAACTCTTAAGAGGGAATAGGGGGGAGAGAAGAAAGGCGGTAGAGTAGATCAATATTCTCCCTTTGGTCATTTATGTCAGTGTAACCAGTTATTGTCTGTGCGTGAGCAGGAGTGTTGCTGCTCAATGCTAAGGTACTCAGACCACATACTGTCACTAGAGCTGCTTGAGCCAGGTTTTTGAGTTTGATATTGATGTTAAACATGGTTTTTCCAGAGCCTGTGGTTGTTGTTTAATTGCACTGTGTAAATTATTTGCACCCCAATTTCCCAAACTTTAAGTTTGATTTATTGGCTATTGACCGAATTTTAGATTTTAGATTTGCCGATTTTAGATTGAGAAGAGAACAGACCAGTATTCTCTCTTGTGCCCTACTTTCTCTCTAATCTAAAATCCAAAATTGATGTACAGAATATATACTTTCACAAAGAAAATTTTGAGAAATTTAGGCTAGATAATGAATATTTTGGTGAATTTGCCTGCTAATTAGCCAAGATGCTTGATCGGGATCCCACTAGAAAATGAAATAAATCGCTAAGGGAAGTACGTCCTATGTAGATTCCTGGCTTAGTTTTAATTTTGACTCACTGACACACCCTAAATTTTTAATTCTTAACGGACATCAGGGTTACAGCTAATTTATCGGCAACTCCCCTAATCCAATTTTCATCCTGTTTAGTATAACTGCGGGGAGCATTGGCACCTAAAATTAACACCCCTTGGTTGCCAATGGGTTGACAAATTACCCCTTGTGTATTTTCAGGCAAGTAATCAAATTCAACTTTGCCGGGGTAGATGTTCAGGGCAACTAAATAAACAGGCTTTTGTGTTTCCAGTACCCTTGTTAAAATTGTCCCCGGCACAACCGTTGATTTCGGTCCCAGAATCCCGCGCCGCAACAAAACTTTACCTTGATAAAAAACTACGAGCGATCGCGTGACTGTATTAGTCAATAGTACATGGGATGCCCATGCCAGTTCGGTTTTCACAGGCTCGGGTAAATCTGGGGCGAGGATAAAACCTTCTTCCCCAATTAGTTCTACAGTGTCAGGCACTTTCGGCTGTACCTGCTGCCAAATTAACCCAGTTAAGATTAACACTGCACTGAGGATTACACCCAGAACATCTGCCCTAGCTTGGGACTCCGTGAGTTCCGATGTTAATACTCGATTCAGCAGTAGGAGTAAAGCACCTAGTCCACCAACTACTAAGGGTAAATTTCGTAACATTTGGGATTGGGGACTCTTAATTGGGGACTACAGGGAGAACAGATCAATCTCTCCCCTAATCCAAAATCTAAAATCTAAAATCTAAAATTCCTTACTCTTCACCTGGTTCAATAATTCTCTGAAACAGATAACCGGTCCCCCTAGCTGTGAGAATCAATTCTGGATTACTGGGATCGTCTTCCAACTTAGCCCGGAGTCGAGAGATGTGCACATCTACAACACGGGTATCCACATGCCGTTCGGGAGTGTACCCCCACACTTCTTGCAGAATTTCCGAACGGGAAAAGGCTTCCCCAGAACGACTCACTAATAACTCTAGGAGGCTAAATTCCATCCCTGTGAGTCGAATTCGTTCATCACCTTTGTAGACTTGGCGTTTGTTCGTATCAATTTTGATATTGGCAACATGAATCACTCCTGAACTGGGAATACCCGTTGCACCAGTTTTATCTACTCGTCGGAGTACGGAGCGAATGCGAGCTTCTAGCTCTTTGGGGGAGAATGGCTTAACTACATAATCGTCAGCACCTAATTCTAATCCAGTGATGCGATCGGCTACGTCCCCTAAGGCTGTTAGCATGATAATGGGGACATCAGATTCCTTACGTAATTCTTGACAAACACCATAGCCATCTAACCTTGGCATCATTACATCCAAAACTACTAGGTCAGGTTCGGCTTTGCGAAAAGTTTCTAGGGCTTCTTCCCCATCGCCAGCCGTTACTACATCGTAGCCAATCATGGAAAGGCGCGTTTCCAAAATCCGGCGAATGCTGGCTTCGTCGTCTACCACCAGGATTTTTTCTTTATGACTTTCCAAGTTTCTCTAGACTCCCTAACTAAACTTATGATGATTAATTTTTCGTACCATATTATTAAGATATCATTCCCGTAATTGATTGGGAAAAAGCTCTAACTCCTAGTACTAATAATGCATCTCAGTTGGTGGACACCGATTAAAGAAAAATTAAGATTTTTTACCAAATTTAAGAATGGCCAAGCCTAAAACCTTCTATGTTTGTAGCGAGTGTGGATCTGAATCTTCTCAATGGTTTGGTAAATGTCCAGCGTGTGGCATTTATGATACTCTAGAAGAGCAGATAACCAGCCAGTCCCCTGCTGATATGCTAAGTCGTGGGGGAGTAGGTGGTTGGCACAGTACATCGAGTAACGGCAAATCCACTGGCAAACCAGCGAAACCAAGGGCTTCTCTCACCTTTGACCAAATAACAGACCGCCAAATAGCCCGTTGGGAGTCTGGTTATGGAGAACTAGACCGAGTATTGGGTGGTGGCGTTGTGCCTGGATCAATGGTGCTAATTGGTGGTGATCCGGGCATTGGTAAATCTACTCTACTACTCCAAGTATCCAATCAACTAGCCCAGAGATATCGAATTCTCTATGTAACGGGCGAAGAATCAGGACAACAGGTAAAACTGCGAGCTTCCCGGCTAGGGGTAGTCAAAACCCTCAGCCTAGTCGGTGAGGGAGAAGAAACGGTAACGGTAAAAACCCCAGAACCTGACAACAGTGTGGGGGCAGACCTGTATGTACTACCGGAAACAGATTTAGAAGAAATTCTCCGGGAGATAGACTCCCTCAAACCAAATGTGGCGGTGATTGATAGTATTCAAACGGTATTTGTTCCAGCGTTGACATCGGCACCGGGATCTGTTGCCCAGGTGCGGGAATGTACTGCCGCTCTGATGAAAGTTGCAAAGCACGAAGATATTACCATGTTAATTGTGGGGCATGTGACTAAAGAGGGAGCTATCGCCGGTCCAAAGGTGTTGGAGCATTTAGTAGACACAGTACTGTACTTTGAAGGCGATCGCTTTGCCTCCCACAGACTATTAAGGACAGTCAAAAACCGCTTTGGTGCAACCCACGAAATCGGGATTTTTGAAATGGTATCCGATGGACTGCGGGAAGTACCTAACCCCTCAGAGCTATTTTTAGGCAATCGGGATGAGCCAGCCCCCGGAACAGCGATAGTTGTGGCCTGCGAGGGGACACGTCCCATCGTCGTGGAACTGCAAGCCTTAGTCAGTCCCACCAGCTACCCCTCTCCCCGTCGTGCAGCCACAGGGATAGACTATAACCGCCTAGTACAAATCCTCGCCGTCTTGGAAAAAAGGGTAGGGATTCCTATGTCGAAGTTAGATTCCTACGTGGCCTCCGCCGGTGGGTTGAACGTCGAAGAACCAGCGGTGGATTTAGGTATAGCGATCGCCATAGTCGCCAGCTTCCGGGATCGCATAGTCGATCCCAGTACTGTCTTAATTGGGGAAGTAGGCTTAGGGGGACAAGTGCGATCAGTCTCCCAAATGGAACTGCGGTTGAAAGAAGCCGCGAAATTGGGGTTTAAACGGGCGATCGTCCCCAAAGGGCAAAAATTCCCTGACCTCCAGATTGAGATTCTACCAGTATCTAAAGTCATAGATGCAATTATCGCTGCTATCCCCCATCAGACACTGACAGAGGCGGATTTAGAACCAGAGGAGTAGTTGATACAGACTAATCAGTTCTGATCGGCGGTGGGTTGTACGCTTGATCTTCTCGCCGAACTTTTCGTTACCAGGGTCTAGTTCGTAGCTGATTGTACAGTGCGTAAGTCCTACATGAACGGAGAAGGCAGGAGAACAGATTAATCTCTCCCCTAGTAGAGTAAGTGAGATCAACATTGAATATAGTTTTCATCCCCCATGTTTGATTCCACCTGCAAATTCCTAGCTGAAATCTGTTCACAAGACTTTGCCACCTGGTTACTAGGAGAACCAATTAACCTCACTGAACTCAGTCCCACCGAACTATCTCTAGAACTCATTCGTGCTGATGCGCTGATCCTACTGCAGTCAGAGGAATTAGTACTCCAGATCGAATTTCAGACCGACCTGAAACGGACGGTTCCGTTTCGGATGCTCGATTACCGAGTGCGAACATATCGACGGTTTCCGCACAAGCGGATGCACCAAGTCGTCATTTACTTACAAAAAACCAGTTCAGAACTTGTATATCAAACTACATTTAATTTGGAGAAAACAACTCATGAATACCAGGTAATTCGACTTTGGGAACAGCCAACAGAATTCTTCTTACAATCTCCAGTGTTGCTGCCATTTGCGGTTTTAACACAGACACAAGACAAAACTGCAACACTGCGACAGGTAGCAGCAGAAATTAATCGGATTGCAGACCCTAAGTTAGAGAGTAACATAGCAGCATCAACATTCGTGTTGGCTGGGTTAGTATTGGAGGCAGAAGTAGTTCAACAGTTACTACGGAAGGAAATTATGCAAGAATCTGTGACTTATCAAGCTATTAAAGCCGAAGGACATGAAGAAGGACTGGAAAGAGAAGCACGCTCATTTCTGTTACGGCTGTTAAATCGGAAACTGGGTAGTCTTCCCGAATCTATCCTGTCTCAGATTCAAGGATTGTCTGTAGAACAGATGGAAGCATTAGGTGAAGCCCTGTTTGATTGTTCCACCACTGCTGACCTGGAAGCTTGGTTACAGCAGAGTTAAGAAGTAAATAGTTCTAGGACTTACGCACTGTACAACAGGGCAGCCATCTGTATCCCGCTGGATAATTCCCAGCATAAAAAGGTAACTTTTAACAGGGGGAATAGGACATTTTTCCCCGGTAAGGGAGTAAATTCTCGCTTCATGATTAGCTCTCTCACCACTCCACGCGAGAGTGATGTTGTAGCCTGTTGTTTACATACCATCCCCATATTGGGAAAAGTTGTAGTGCGTATTGGCTTCTTAGTCGGTTTTGGCAAAGCCAGACCATAATGGCAGTATGAATGAAGGTCAAATCAAATGTCGATTCCCGAAATTACGCAGGAACTTCTAGCAGTAAAACAAGCTAAAGGACTCAGCTTTACTGACTTAGAAAAGGTTCTAGACCGCGATGAAGTCTGGATTGCAGCTTTAATCTACCGTCAAGCTAGTGCTTCTGAAGCCGAAGCGAGGTTATTGGTGGAAGCACTAGATTTAGATGCCAGCTATATTCCCCAACTAACTGAGCACCCCGTCAAAGGATTACTCCCAGTTGTCCCCACTGATCCCCTAATTTATCGGTTCTATGAGATCATGCAGGTATACGGACTGCCATTGAAAGCCATAATTCATGAGAAGTTTGGGGACGGAATTATGAGCGCCATTGATTTTACTTTGGATGTGGAGAAGGAAGCAAACCCGGCAGGTGATCGGGTGAGGATTACGATGTCTGGTAAGTTCTTGCCCTACAAAAAATGGTAAATTTATACTAATAGTTAGCTATTAATCCCCCTTGACACCAGAACTAAAGAATAGGATACCTCCCTACTATAGCCAAAATTACGGAGCAGCATATCTAGGGGACAGCTTAAAGCTGATTCAATCCCTCGCCGACAACAGTATCAATTTAATCCTTACCTCCCCACCATTCGCCCTTACCCGCAAAAAAGAATATGGTAACGAAACTGCCCAAAAATATATCGACTGGTTCCTACCCTTTGCCTACGAGTTTCAAAGAGTACTAGTAGCAGATGGTTCTTTTGTCCTAGATTTGGGTGGTGCTTACCTTCCTGGTTATCCTATACGTAGTATATATCAATACGAATTATTGGTCCGATTGTGTAGGGAAGTCGGCTTATTCCTAGCTCAAGAATTTTACCACTACAACCCCGCTCGATTACCTACTCCGGCTGAATGGGTGACAGTTAGGCGAATTCGCGTTAAAGATGCAGTTAATATAGTTTGGTGGCTATCGAAGACAGCAAATCCAAAAGCAGACAACAGAAAAGTTTTAAAGCCTTATAGCCACAGCATGAAACAGTTACTCAAGAATGGCTATAAGGCTAAAATTCGTCCCAGCGGACATGATATTTCTGATAAATTCCAAAGGGATAACCAAGGTGCAATTCCACCTAATTTACTAGAGATTGCCAATACTGAATCAAATAGTGTTTATTTGCGCCGCTGTAGGTCAGCAGGCGTAAAACCACATCCAGCACGTTTTCCCTGTAGTTTCGCTGAGTTCTTTATCAAATTTTTGACTGACGAAGGTGATACAGTTTTAGATCCTTTTGCTGGTTCCAACACAACTGGATTCGTTGCTGAGAATTTACAGCGACAATGGATTTCTTTTGAACTGAATGAGGATTATGTGATTGGCAGTCGTTATCGATTTAGTCAGGAGTAGAGATGTGATATATGATGTTAGTAGTGTTGTAATTACACTCTAAATTCCTCATATTTCACCATTCACCTGCATTTGATGAACTTGATCTGCTAAATCTTGACGACTTTGATCATCAAGTTTGTCAATGGCTAACATCCCCATCAGAATAACTTCTTTCAGGGTTAGACGAGTTGAATGTGCCTGTTTTTGCACAATCTCCTTAATAACTGGACTTACACCGATTGCTGTACTAGCTCTAGCCACAGAATAAGAGGGAAACATTAATGACTTCGCCTAAATCTTAGCACTTTCAATGTGGTTCTTATCCATAACATCTAGTTGATAGTGGTATGATTTAATCTAAATTTATATGTAAAAGCGGAATATGACAGGCTTCATCTAAATTTAAAAGGCTCTCCCGGTGTGGTGGTGATAAGTTTATATTATAAATTCTCGAAAGAGTTTTACGGCAAGCTTTTCAGCCTTCAAACTCTATAAATTCATTTAAGGCAGGTATTTGAGTGATGCCGAGACGGCGGCTACGCCAACCTGAAAACCCTATAATTCTAAGAACCTAGCCTTATTAATAAGATTAACTTATAACCATATGACCGGGAGAGCCATTTAAAATTATAGTAATAACACTCTGGTAAAACCAAGTACGGCTAATTACTTTAAATATAGTTAGCCTAGTAACTGATTCTATCCTTGAAGATAGCATAAGTACTCAACCGGACGAAATATAAAGTATTGATGTAATTTCCTAATCTTGCTTTACAAACCTAAATCTGTAGCAGAAAATAGTGATTCAGCGCCATTAAAATTTTCCTGAATCCAGGTAGCTAACACTGGATTCAGGATCAGCAGTGAGTAGAGGAGAGACAAATCGGTCAGAAACCCACGGAAGCAGCCGTAAAGCTCATTAAAGAGCTTAAATCTGATCAGACTAAGCCTGAAGTGGCTATAAGAGTTAAAGACCTACCAAGGGATGCCAAGCTATTCCTTGCTCTAGAACCAAACGATTAAACATCTGTAAAGGGTTAAGGAAGTGTCGTTTGGAAAGTACCGACCAAACAAAAGTTGTTCGCGAAGCGTGTGCTTTGCACAGTTTCCCACTTACCGAGTTTTCTTATGAGGGAACCTTATCTGTTGGCAGCAAGCTTGTTAACAGGATTGGCAATACCAGCATCGGCTCTTCCACAGCTGTCGAGTATCCTGCCAGCAAATTCAAAATTCACCAAGGATTTAAACCAGGGTTCGCAGCTAAAAGTAAGTGAGCCAATCATCCCTAGTTTTGACATCTCCTTACCAGAATTCAGCAATCAGATCTCGTCAAACCTCCAGGGTTCAGACACCCAGAAAGTTGACATATCTTTACCAGAACTTAATCACCAAGTTTTACCAAAACTAACAGAGTTAGTCGTTAAATCCAGATATCAGGAAGTGAGCCATACAGTGATTTCTGGTAGGGAACTCTACTATGAAAGATTAGCATTGCTGAAAACAGGTCGGATTTATACAGATGTAGATGATGATAACTTGCGACCATTGTGGGAGAAAGCCAATAAACATCAACTAACTTATGAAGATTGGAAAGGTTTATTAGCCTTGGAAGCTAAAGCAGTCGTCCACGGACAAGGTACCAATCATTTGCGGATCTTAGTCGGGGACTCCTTAAGCCTGTGGTTTCCTCGAGAGAAATTACCTCCTGGTCAATTGTGGTTAAATCAAGGCATATCGGGAGATACATCTACTGGTGTCCTCAGGAGATTGACAGTATTTTCAGCAACACGTCCCGATGTGATTTATGTCATGGTTGGCATCAACGACTTACTTAAGGGTGCCAGCAATACCACAATTTTGCATAATCACCGTTTGATCCTTCGACGTTTACACCGCGAACACCCAAAAGCGGAACTCATTGTCCAATCAATCCTGCCAATTCGGTGGAAGACGGTTCCTAACAGCCGGATTCGCCGCATCAATGCTCAACTAGCACTGATTGCTAGACAGGAAAGGGCAAAGTATCTGGATGTCCACGATTGGTTTACAGATTCTGAAGGCAAATTGCGCTCAGATTTGACTACAGATGGGGTGCATCTGTCGGCTGAAGGATATGATCTGTGGCGGTTTGTATTGGAGAAGAATGGCTAGAACAGTCTAAAGATCATGTCCGGTTCAACTGGACATGATCTAAATCACGATTGGTTCTTCCGCTTATTTTATGGTAGAACCACTTACATTATTATCAAATAATAATCAATTTAAAGCGATGAAAGCCTTGTTCTATAAGGATTTAAAGCTATCAAGCAACAAGCTTTTGATATTGGGTTCCATCAAAGAGACGGTAGAACCTCACGATTTAACTTCCCACTGTGATAACCTTCTAAATCTAGGGTGACGTAGATAAAACCCAAATTTTGAAAAGTGGAAACTATGGCAGGTAAATCTGTTGCCAGTATAAAATCTTTAATTTTTTCTGGTGGTAGTTCAATCCGAGCCGTATCCCCTTGGGAACGTACCCGTAAATTATCCAACCCTAACTTTCGCAGATAAATTTCTGCCCTACCAACTCGTTGCAACTTAGCAACAGTAATTTCCTCCCCGTAGGGAAAGCGGGAACTAAGGCAGGGTTGGGCAGGTTTATCCCACCAAGGTAAGCCAAGTTGCTGGGAAAGTTGCCGAACTTCGACTTTAGTGACACCAACTTCAGCCAAAGGTGATCGCGCCCCTCTTTCTTTTGCGGCCTGAATCCCAGGGCGATAATCGTGTAGATCATCAGCATTTACCCCATCCACCACGTATGGATAACCTAAGTCCCTGGCTAAAGGTTTAAGGGTATCGTGCAATTCGCTTTTGCAAAAATAGCAGCGGTTGATGGGATTAGAAGTGTAATTAGGATTATCCATTTCGTTGGTTTGGACAATCTTATGGGTGATGCCAATAGTTGCGGCTTGAATTTTTGCATCTTCAAGTTCTTCTGGTAACAGGGAGGGAGATACGGCGGTTACAGCCAAAGCACGATGGGCTAATACATCATAGGCAATCTTAGCCACCAAAGTACTATCAACTCCTCCAGAGTAGGCAATTAAGGCCTGTTCCATTTCTATGAATAAGGCCTTTAGTTGCTGTAGTTTTTCTGTCAATCCCATTACTCCCTCCCCATATAAGAATCATATTTGATTTTAGAAAAAAGTCTCTACATCTGTACCAAACCAATAAAAGCATTTTTTAGATTTTAGATTACAACTAGTACAGTTCGGCGTAAATAGATAGACCATATTGTGGGGAGTAAGCCGCTAGATTACAACTGATCTGCTCTTCTCCTCACTCCTCTGCAAGAACTGCCTCCTACCCCCTCATGAATCCTCACTCCTACTATATTGTCTTAGTAAAAACTCCTCAGACTCAATTCTATCTTTAATTATTCCATCTAAAGTTGCAGCTAGTAAATCATCTAAAATTTGTCGGTATAGAGGACTAGGTTTATAACCGAATTGCTTTAAATCATTGCCATTTAAGAAGGGTTGTACATTCGCCCAAAGGGTGAAGTATTGCCAGATTTTGTGCCTAGTTACTCGCGGACTTTGGACAGCAATTAAAATTAATGTTGGTAGGTCGTAGCGTCGTAGCAACTGCACAACTTGACTAGGACGGACAAGATGAGGTAACGATGCCATGATCTCACCTTGGATCTGGGCTAATTTCTCCAACCTGACAATGGCATCATCAGGTAATTGCAGATTCTGCGCCACTTTTCCCCGATGGGGAGGTAGAAGATAGGCAACTAGAGATTCTAGGCGGATCTGCCAGTGGACTAGGGTTTGTTGCGGGTCAAATCGCTGTAAACAACGTTCTAGTAAACGTAATTGTCGCAGGAGTTCTGGCTTTAATTTCAGGTGTGGATGGATACACTGCAGTGCACCTAAATCATTGAGTAGTTGCAAAGCTAATTTCCAGTAGGGAGCTGAGAGGATTTGTTTTAATTCTGCTTTCAGCCGAGTTTGCAGGGCAGGAGTTTTACTATTTGCTTGGGCAGTGCGATCGTAGATGCCACTGCTGATAGCATAGCGGATATACTCTTGGGTCTGTGGTTCGATCTGAAATCCTAGACGCACGGCAAACCTTACCCCACGATAAATCCGAGTGGGATCTTCAATAAAACTGTTAGAGTGTAAGACCCGAATTTGCTTAGTTTGTAAATCCAGTACCCCACCAAAGAAGTCCAGCAATTTCCCGGGACGGGGGGAGGTAAGGCGAACTGCCATAGCATTGATGGTAAAGTCTCGCCGATAGAGGTCTTGGCGAATTGAACTGGCCTCCACCACCGGATTCGCTGCTGGGTAGGGATAAAATTCCGTCCTAGCTGTAGCAATATCCAGCCAGAGGGAGTCTAATTGTGGGTCTTTATGCCACAGCAAAGCTGCTGTTTGAAAGGCCCCATGAATTTCTAGCCGGGCCTGGGGGTAGATTTGTTGCAGTGCCCTGGCTAATTCCACACCAGCACCGACATCAGCGGCTTTGTGAAAGCCATCAACTACCAGGTCAATATCTTTAATTAATGTGCCTGGGGACGCTGTTGCTAAGAGCAAATCTCGGACTGCACCACCGACTAGATAAAGATGCCAACCCCGTTTCTGGGCTTGGTGGGATGCAGTGACAAGTAATTGCCATAAATTGGGGGCAAGGCGATTTGGCAGTTCATCGGTGAGATTAATTTGTGGTAATTCGGAGTTTTCCTTCAGGATGGGACGTTTTTTCTCCTTACCTACTTGATGTAATTCCCGCAACACATCAGTCCGAGTCACAATACCTATCAACTGCCCATCTGCCAATACTGGTAGGCGACCAATGTCATAAGTTACCATTACCTCTTCAATTTCTGGCAGTGTGGTATCTGGGGTAATGGTCTTGAGATTCTTGGCCATGTAACCCTTGACTGGTGCATGACTAAACCCGTGATGCAAAGCAATATCCAGATCCCGACGGGAAATTATCCCCACTAACTCCCCCTGGGAATTAACCACAGATAGGCCAGAGTGCCCGTAACGCAACAAAACCCGCTGTGCTTGGGCGATAGTTGTTTCCGGGCGGATGGTACGAACTGGAGATGACATCAAATCTCTCGCTGTGGGGGGGTGAGGAATTTGGGCTGTTAGTGCCTCTAGGATTTGGTCGAGGATGGCCTGTGGGTTTGCCCCCCGTAAATTCAGAGATGCAGCTTGGGAGTGACCACCACCACCCAGGGGTTGAAATAAATGGTGTAGATTTGTCCCCTGAATTTGCGATCGCCCAATTACAGTTAAGCGCCAGTCGTTTTCAGCCAAGGGATATTCATTTGCCAACAGGATAGCGTTGATTTGTGCTAACTCCAAGAGTTTTGTGGCTAAACTGGACAACCCAGGCACAAAATCCTCTGTCTTCAAGGTTACGGTGGCGATCATATACCCATGTACACAGAAGTATGTTAGTGTTTCCAGTGCCTGAGTTAATAGTTGTTGCAGTTGGGGAGACAACCCTGGATCACCATAGGTAGCAATTAAAGCTAAACTTGCACCTTGCTCCATCAGCCAAGCCAAAGCCAGGGCATCTCTAGATGTAGCTTGGCTATAGGTGAGGGAACCAGTGTCAACGTGGATACCCAAAGCCATAACCGTTGCCTCGGAGGTGGTCAAGGAGATTTGCTGTTGTTGCAATTGTTCCACGATGATAGTGGTAGTTGCACCCACAGGAGAAACATACAATCCCGTGGTGGGGATATCTCTTTTTTGCCCCAGGTGATGGTCATAGATGATGATTTCCTTGAGGTCAGGTAAATCCAACCACTCCCCGACCTTACCTAAGCGATCACGCCGTTGCGTATCTACCACCCGCAAAGAACGAATTTGCTCTGGACTAACTGAACGTCGTTCAATTAGGGCATATTCATCCCGATGTAAGGCTAAAAAATCTCGCACGGGGGGGTGAGAGCCACCAGATAAAACAATCTTGCTTCCTGGTACCAGGCGTGTTAATCCCACAGCAGCACCGAGAGCATCAAAATCAGCGGTTGTGTGGCAAAGAATTAAGTCCACAGTTATTAGCACTTAGACAAAGGACAGATAACTCAAATGTAGCAACTTCTGATGGCTTAAAAATAGGGAAACAGCAATTCTCAATTTTGGGTTAATTGACATCAGAATCATTGCACTAAGGGAAGTTAATAATTTTTAACGAACTTGGCGATGCAGAAACTGCGGCTACGCCAACGCACCCAAATGGAATAATAAAATTCCCGATTTTAACAACACCCCTATCTTGCGTTTTAGGTCAAGCACTTCTACTGGACCAGTGCTCTAGAAATAAGCCTTTTGAGAAAACTTTTTGGTTGACTGCTACTAGTCTTACCCTGTAGCCACTCGGATTCACATCTGCTGGCAATTTGGCTCGGATGCTGGCTCCACAGTTGTTACATTCATAAACAACAACGGCAGGCACTGGAAAAACCATGTTGAACATCAACATCAAACTCAACAACCTGGCTCAAGCGGCTCTAGTGACAGTATCTGGTCTGAGTACCTTAGCATTGAGCAGCAACACTCCTGCTCACGCACAGACAATAACTGGTTACACTGCCTTCAATGACCCCAATACTATAGGACTCCTATTTGATTTTTGAAATGAACTCAGTTATAATACGTTCACGCAAATAAGTATAATAAAGATACTAGTAATGTTATAGCATCTATCAGCGCGAATGACAACTTCAGAGGCAATAGCGAATCGCCCATCGGAGGTGATGGTGAAACGCCCATCGGAGGCGATGGCGAAACGCCCGCGCAAAGCGCGATCGTAGAGTTACAGGAATTTGGCAAAGGTTTTGGACAATTACTAATTACCTAAACCAGACACAGCCGGAAATCTTGATGACCTTTGCAGACTTTGTTAACATAGCAGCCTTATCCCGATTAATGGTTGGTGTTAAAACTCGGATTGTCGTGAATGTCGTAACAGAGTTATCTAAGGAGTTGTGCATTGAAAAGCGTGTCCCCTGAATTTGCGACCGCCCAATTAGACATCTCCGAAAATGAGCCTGAAACCCTGATGCAGCAAGACAAGGATTTTAGATTTTAGATTAACCCCATACCGTCGATGTTGGGGCAAGAGGTAGGAAATTTTGGATTTTAGATTATGGAAAAGTCCCACAAATAAATTTGGGAGCTTGAAACCTTTTTAGATTTCAGATCCAAGAATTTCTAATCCAAAATCCAAAATCTAAAATTGGCTCGGTCAGGTAAATCCAACCACTCCCCGACCTTACCCAAGCGATCACACCGTCGCGCATCTAAGTAACCGAGCAGAAATATTTACAAACTAATATCTAGTCTGATCTCGACTGGATAAAGGATTTCAGCCCAGAGTTTGTGTAATTAATTCTGCTCAAGTACTTACCACCCGCAAAGAACGAATTTGCTCTGGACTAACTGAACGTCGTTCAATTAGGGCATATTCATCCCGATGTAAGGCTAAAAAATCTCGCACGGGGGGGGTGAGAGCTACCAGATAAAACAATCTTGCTTCCTGGTACAAGGCGTGTTAGCCTCACAGCAGCACCGAGAGCATCAAAATCAGCGGTTGTGTGGCAAAGAATTAAGTCCACAGTTATTAGCACTTAGACAAAGGACAGATAACTCAAATGTAGCAACTTCTGATAGCTTAAAAATAGGGAAAACTGTTGTTGTTACCCTTTTAGGATAATCTATCTTAAGTATTTCGCTAGCTTGGGAGAAGTAAAAATGACCATCTTATTTCAAATTGCTTTAGTATCTCTAGTTCTTTTGTCCTTCGTCCTAGTTGTTGGCGTTCCCGTTGCTTACGCCACTCCCCAAAATTGGATTGAATCGAAAAAGCTACTCTGGGTTGGTTCTGGTGTTTGGATTGCTCTGGTGCTCTTAGTTGGTATACTCAACTTTTTTGTTGTCTAGGTAGCTATTGTACTTAGTTCTATCTGAACATAGCAGGAGTTAGAGCCTATACCTTTCGGGGGGAGGGCAGAAGAATGATTATTCTTCACAATCCCTTCCCCTCTGGACCTACTCGGCTGAAAACCGTTACAAATATTTACTTAAATTTACTTAATATGTAGAGGCTTATTAACGCTTATGAAAAATAAAAGAATCAGTTTTTTCCTCCCCTCCTTAGGTGGTTATGGTTGTGAAAGAGTAGTGGTAAATTTAATTAAAGGATTTTGTGCCCGTGGGTTAGATGTTGAATTAGTAGTACTTGGTCGCGAGAATAAATTCTCATCTGCGGATAAATTCTTAGAAGAAATGCCAGCAGGAGTGAAGGTAAATATGTTAACAGATAAAGACGCTCAAAGCTTCTCTATCTGGCAGAAGTTTTGGGCAATTACTAATTACCTAAAACAGACACAGCCGGAAGTCTTGATGACATTTTATGACACTGCTAACATAGCAGCCTTATCCCGATTAATAGCAGGGGTTAAAACTCAAATTGTCGTGAATGTACAAGTAGAGTTATCTAAGGAGGTGGGTATTGAAAAGCGAGTTAATGGGCAGATAGAAAGCCACAGATCCTGGGTAGAGCGAATGATCTCCCAGCCCAAAGAAATCGCTGCGGATTTAGCTAAACTGACTAAATTATCTCGACCTCATCTTATTTATCTCCTGAAGGGAAGGGTCAAGAGCATTTTATTACCCATAACATATCCCCAGGCAGATTTAATAATTACTGCCTCTAGAGGAGTAGCTAAAGATGTAGCAGAGCTAACTAGATTACCCGAGTCCAAGATTCAGGCTATTTGGAACCCCATCTCGACCGAAGATATCCTGACTAAAGCAGAAGAAAATGTAAACCATCCCTGGTTTGTTGCTAAGGAGTTACCCATCATTCTGGGCGTGGGACGACTAGAATACCAAAAAGATTTTTTTACCCTAATTAACGCCTTTGCCATTGTCCGCCAATCACTCAAAAGTCGCCTTGTGATTTTTGGTGAAGGGAGGGCACGAGGCGAACTTGAGCAATTGGTTAGCAAACTAGGTCTAGAAGATGAAGTTTCTTTACCAGGCTATATCAAAAATCCGTATCCTTACATGAAAAATGCTGATGTATTTGTTTTGTCATCTTACTATGAGGGATTCGGCTATGTTATAGTCGAATCCCTAGCAGTGGGAACACCAGTTGTCTCAACAGATTGCCCAAGTGGTCCTGACGAGGTTCTGGAACATGGGAAGTACGGTAGACTGGTAGACATTCAAGACGCGAACGGGCTGGCTAGTGCAATTCTAGCCACACTCAGTGAACCACCAGATCCTCAACTATTGCAGAAGCGAGCCAGGGATTTTCATCTGGAGAGTATTGTTGAGCAGTATCTGAATACGTTAAACAAACTAGGTAATATAAAGTCAGAGTAGATTTACAAGAGGCACTCATGGCAGTTTTTGAGGGAACTTTTACTCAAACAGAGCCTTTGCGGTTTGCATTAGTGATTGGTCGATTTAATGATTTGGTTACAATTAAGCTTCTAGAAGGTTGTCAAGATTGCTTAAAACGCCACGGTGTGGATACAAATCCCAATGGAAATCAAGTAGACTATGTCTGGGTGCCGGGAAGCTTTGAAATTCCCCTAGTGGCTCGCCAATTAGCACTTTCCCATCGCTATGATGCCATAATCTGCTTAGGTGCGGTAATCAAAGGGCAAACACCTCATTTTGATTATGTAGCGGCTGAAGTAGCAAAAGGTGTCGCTGCTACCGGATTTCAAACCGGAGTACCCGTGATTTTTGGTATTTTGACAGTAGATACCATGCAGCAAGCCTTGGAACGAGCAGGCATTAAAAGCAATCACGGCTGGAACTATGCCATGAATGCCTTAGAAATGGCAAGTCTGATGCGGCAACTACGTCCTAGCCTGGTAGAACCATACGTTCGTAATGCCCAACCCTTACCAGCCTCGTTTCCAAGTACCAGCATTGGTAGTCTAGCCCCGGAGTCAGAAGGGTTAAGTTAAGGGGTTGACAACTAGGAATAAATCTGAGATGATATATTCTATATGAAAGCTGCGGGTATAGCTCAGTGGTAGAGCGTCACCTTGCCAAGGTGAATGTCGCGCGTTCGAATCGCGTTACCCGCTTTGGAAAGCGTTATAAAAATGTAGACAATGGCTACTTGTATCCCATGGAGGAAGTCATGGGAAAAGCAAATTGGTATGCCTGAATAATCCTGACAGAACCTAAAGAAACGTGAAAGCTATGGGAGTAATTTAAACAAAGCTTGTGTTAGCTTGATGATCAAAACACTTAATTTTGAACGTGTTTATGTTTATTGACCGTGGAGTTGTTTTCAGAGTTATCACCACTTAGACTAAAGACTATACAAAACTATTTTGTATTTATCTGTGTCCATTACGGCAATCTCAGTTTCTGTCCACTCCGTAATATACGCCAAGTCCCGAGGGATAGTTCTCTTGCAGTTTATAGAAAACGCGCTCAAGTTATTAGACCGCTTGTGCAATCTCAAAAAACCGAAAAGATAGACCTAAATCAGGAATATACTTGCCCTTGCCGTCGCCGGGGGCAGTTGACTCCAATTACGCTGACAGAGGCCTTCGGCTGCGATCGCTGTCAGCAAATATTTGTTGTCGAAGAAAATGGTTATGTCCTAGAGCAACTTTCCACCACCTATCCCTATAAGCGAGCTTGGCGCTGGACGGGAAACAGTTGGCGTGCCGTCCAGCCTCAGTTGGGAGAAAGCTATCTACCAATAGCATTAGGGATAATTTTCGTGTTAGTGATTATATGGCTACCACTAGCACTGCGACTGGCCAATGGTTCCAGCATTATTGCTTGGGCAATGGTGGCAGTGCTGTTGGCTATACTGCCAGCAGTAATGGTCTGGCTTACCTACAGGCGTTAAGGCAATGACCGTTGAAGCTTTAGATAATTATCCCGAACCGATGAACAGCGCCAAACGCGCTTATCAAGCTTCCCTCAAGTTGGGAATCACCAAGGGATTAGACCGGAATAGGGCAGTGTTGGCAATGGCGCAGGCACTGGAACGTTCATTCGACGACATTCTCGAAGCTAACACCTTGGATCTAGAAGCTTGTCGGGAAATGGCAGTTCCAGAGTTAATCTTAGATTGGCTGAAACTCACTCCTTCAAGGCTGGAGGCAACGGTAGAGATCCTCCAAAGACTAGGAGAATTATCAGATCCTCTGCGGCGGGTGAGAACCGCTGACTATCAACAGGAAGATGCCCAAAGTTACTCCCAGTTAATGCCCTTAGGAGTAATTGGATTTATTTATGAAGCTTTCCCTGATTTAGGAGCTATCACCGCTGGTTTCTGTATCAAAACTGGCAACAGTGTGATCCTCAAAGGTGGCACAGAAGCCAGCCATTCTAATGCTGCAATTGCCGATGTTCTGCAAACTGCAATTAAGGAAGTTGGTCTACCTGCTAGCTGTATAGAACTCGTGACAGCGGAACATGGTGCCTCGCTACGAGATTTAGTTACCCAAGATCAGTACTTAAGTTTAGTGATTCCCTACGGTCGTTCTAGCTTGGTGCAACAAGTAGTTAGACAGGCAACTTGCCCAGTATTAAAATCAGCCATGGGCAACTGTTACCTCTACTGGTCCCTAAATGGCAGTTTGGAGATGGTGCGCTGGATGATTATCGATAGCCATCAAAGCGAACCAGACCCGGTAAATGCGATTGAAAAGGTGTTAATTCACCGTCAAGCAGTCCCCTCCTCTTTGCTAGTACTGTGGAACAGCTTGAAGGAAAAAGGCTTTGAACTCAAGGGAGATGCAGAGTTAGTAGAAGCTTTTCCCCAGTTACAGCCAGTTAACGAGGGAGAATGGGGAAACCCTTATCTCAACAAAACAGTGGCTTTTAAATTGGTGGATAGCTTAGACACAGCCATCGCCTGGATTAATCAATATAGTAGTGGTCATGCTGACTGTATTGTAACTGACTCCTATCAAGAAAGTAGACAATTTGCTCTAGGAGTCAGTAGTGCTTCCACTTATATTAATGCTTCCCCCCGATTTTATCGCAACCCTTCCCGGGGAGATGCTGCGTTTTTAGGGATGTCGAATCAAAGGGGACATCGTCGGGGATTTATTAGTTTAGAAACGTTAACGACGGTAAGACACATTGTCCAAGGAAATGGGCGGTTTTAGGTGTATTCTTAGCATATAAGAATCTGCTTTGCTTCAGGTAACGTCTTGTAGAGAAAGGTACAGCAGTCGCTCATGGGGGCCGTGCTACTTCACAAAATCTAAAATCCTTGCATTGGTAGATGAGCGTGATCGCCCGTTTTTGGGTCGATATCACAAAATCGCATTGCTGCTAAGATTGTTTGGATCTATCTGCTAGCTGACGTTGAGGGTCTTCTTTTGCAACTACGTACATCTCTTGAGTATGATACTGATATATTATTAAACAATACTAATGACTGTATATAGGAATCCGGTTTGATGGGCGAGAAATGATCTGTGTAGGCTCCTAACAGGGAACTCTTAATAGGAAAGAGGAGTAGAGGTGTACGGAGTTTTTTTAAATCAAATAGGATTCCTCTATAATGTCCAATTCCACTAGACCATCACGCAAATTAACTATATTTGTAACTGCACTACTGGGAGGTTTGATTTTAAGTAGTTGTGCTAGTTCTCATGCTCCATCAAGTCAGGCACCTTCAGGCCACAAAGCTCTAGATCAAGGGGAACTAGTTCCCTATAAACCCCAACAATTGATCAAAAATGCCACTTTAACCATGATTGTCAACTCCGTAGATCAGAGCGTCAGCACTGTTATGCAAATTATGGATAGACAACAAGGGGACTTGATTGGCTTAGATGAAGAACAGCCTACCCGGGATGATGCTCGTCAGACTGCAACAATCCAATTACGGGTGCCGCAAAACCTTCTACAATCAACTTTGGATCAACTAGCTAAATTAGGCACGGTAGAAAATCGGAATATTACGGTTGAAGATGTAGGCGATCGCTTGGTTGATTTCTCAGCTAGATTAACTAATCTCAAAAAAACCGAAGCCAGTTTGCAAAAAATCATGGATCGGGCAGGTTCGGTTTCTGATGTACTAAATGTTTCTCAAAAACTGAGTCAGGTGCGGGAGTCTATTGAGGAAATTAATGCCCAACTCCAAAACTTAAAAAATCAAGTTGCTTATTCTACTATTACCCTGAATCTGGAAGCGGCTATGTCTAGCAGTCCTCAGCCTAGCATAGGTTCACAAATTCAGGAGACCTGGCAGGACTCTACCCACTCCTTCAGCAGATTTACTATTGGCTTACTCAAATTTAGTATTTGGTTAATGGTTTATAGTCCCTATTTGTTGATTGTAGCTGTTGCTGTCTGTGGTTTTAGGCGCTGGCGGAAAACCCATTGATATGAATTAAATAGGGCTAGAACCTATTCTGAATCAGGGTTTCAATCGTTTTTAGTCTAAACAGGTGCAAGAATATGGCATTTAGAGACTCAAAATCCCTGCATTTCGGGAGAAAATCTTGGTGTTGCTGAATCATAGGATGATTTTTCCCTGTATGAAACCAAACCTCAATTGTTCCAGCCGTCAATTCATCCCGCAAATATGCAACGCCAGAAAATCTTGGGATTGATTTGGGGATAAACCTCTGAAGCTCCCATTTTTGGCACTGTGTGGCACCTAGATTTGCAATAGGAGAGTTTTTCAGCAGACCCTAAATAGGGCTTGCTGAATAAGGATAAAACCTCTTAGGGCCAGGGTTTCAACCCTTTTTAGACCAAACAAGTGCAAGATTATGGCATTCAGAGTCCCAAAATGCCTGCACTTGGGTGGAAAATCTGGGGTTGAATCGGAGCAAA
>Ga0116227_10007651_pt1 | contig 20934 bp, 22 predicted proteins | sample S1TSphgellanicum_FD_89693 | JGI IMG/M metagenome (GOLD analysis project Ga0116227, IMG submission 89693) | Host-associated microbial communities from peat moss isolated from Minnesota, USA - S1T2_Fb - Sphagnum magellanicum MG | ecosystem: Host-associated > Plants > Peat moss > Unclassified...
AAAGCAAGAGAGAGAAAGAGAGCGTTTGAAACAATTGCAGACTTTGGGTTTTGCTGTAAGGTTTTCTTGCAGCTATTTTGATGAGACAAATGAGGGAGCAACATGGGGGCATGGGGGTGCACATGGGTTTCCTTCTGGCATGTAGGTTTCTAGAATGTTCTGGAATACTTCTTAATCTCATACATGATGGAAGAGATGGACACAACATCCTTACCAACGCTTGCACCATCACTCACACGCTTAAGGGAGTCAGAGAGGCGAGTGTAGTAAAGCAGCAACTGTGTAAGTGCTGCTCGCAAAATCTCCATGCCACAGACAAAGTTGCTGAAAGACGTGATCACATCCTTATGCATGATTTCTATTGCACCCTTCCACCGAGCTGCAAAATCCTTCACCAACGGTTCCACTTCTTCGATTGTTATTGGCTGTGCATTGCTTGACCCTGCTGCTGCATCCTCTCCTGTCATCATCAACCATGTTTCCCCACAACCCACTCTTTATCAGCAAAAACACAGCATCCTACTAACACAAAAATGCTTGCTTGCAAAGAAGAATAATACACACGCCTTTTCTCCTTTCTCTCCAGAAAACAGACCAGGCATTGGAAAAACAAAAAGAAAACAAACAGACCTGCACGAGTCTTCACAAATTGAATCATCGGCATGAAGTGTTCCCGAAGCTCCTCCTCCTACACCACATGCACCATATGTAACTGTGTTACAGCTTTTACAATCCTTATGCTGCCTGTGACCCACGTACAGATAGCCATATAGGTACCTCTCTCAAGACAACTCAAAAGAGTTGTGGGGAAGCAAAGGAAAAACAGACAAAAGCTTCACTCTGTGAGATTTGTCTTCCATAGCATTGCACAACCACAGAACCATGTGACTCATTGTTTCAACACAAAGTAGGACAGGAGAGAGAACTAATGGGACTCTGAGACTTGGGTAGTAGCCTGAGAGGGTACCAATACTCAGGTGTAACCAACCAAGCAAGAACAATAACCGGGTCACAAAATTGTACTTACCACAAACACAGTACTGCTGCTTTTGAGCAATTCTTCAAATTGTTGCTGTGTCTTCCCACCATCTGTACCAGCTTCCTGAGAAAGATGAGAACCATGCCCTCATGAGTACTGAAGATTTCTCCTTAAGAACTACATCCTTGTGGGTACTGAGGATGATTTCTCCCTATTTCATGAGGAAACACATGAACATTCAGTCTTACGGTTTTCCAGTCATTCTAGAGATAGTAGGAAAATGGTAATGATGATGATAGTATATTACAGAAGTTCAGGAGCATGTATATCTATCAACCTTGAGCACAGAAAGAACCAGGTCATAGTTGTTGATGAGGAATATGGTTTGTTGCTTTTGCTGGCGGAACATGCGTGACAGCTTGACCAGTAAGTCATCGACTGCCACACGTAATCGTTCCAAATTCAAATCAAGCTGCAAAAAAAGGTTTCCCCATGGAAACTTCCATCCAGTCAGACTGGCAAAAAACAGAGTTGCAAGTGCATTTTTTTCCATCCTGCTTATGTTATAACTTCACTCCAAACAACCCAACTAGCAGATGTATCATATCACAAGTAGTTCTTGTCTGTGGCAGTACTAGGTCTACATCATCGTATAGAGAAAGCTGATTCAGAAAGCCAAGATGGCTTTACAACCTATTTGTACATCATAAAATGTCACAGAAAAGTTCAGCACTGACCTGACCATCTCCATAGTTGACATTGAGATGGAGAAGACTAGCAGCAAATTCTGCATAACGTCTGGTTACATAGTGTGGACGCACATCGTCTTCCCAAAGTGTCCGGGCGTTTGCAGTACGCAAACTGCTGAGATGCATGTCAATCACCATCTTGAAACGAGGCCACAGGACCAGATTCAACTGCAAAAGCAAGGAAAGCAAGCCAAAAGAAATCCCATCAACACTTGACAAGAGAATTGTATTGCACAGTGGCAATACAGAACTCAAACAGAGTGTTTTTTTCCAGTTTGATTTCAAGGGGTCACAAGTTGCAATACAAAGAGGATAGAGTCGTGCATTCTTGTTCAAGAACTCTCTTACCTTGTCAAAGTAGGAGTCCAAGCAAGGCACCCGCCTCTTTGACATGATGAGCTGCATTGCCAGATCCTCAACTGCATGAGCTTATGAAATTCAGCTAAAAGCAGAGAACAGAAGATCATGATCAACCTCGGTACATGATAACAGATGGAACAGAACCACAGAGAAGAATAGATGGACCCACGAATGAACCTGATGTTGGTATGTCAAGTGGATCATGAGCAAAAGGCCAATTGCATCATAGCAATTAGGCATTACTGCAGTCATATGCTCCTCTATTACTGCAAAGGGTCCTGTGTTGTAAACAACAATGATCACATTTTAGCAACCTCAACATGCTCCAGGTATGATCATCTTTCTTGCCCATCATTCACTAAGGTTGCAACCTAATGTACTCGTGCTGAAGTGAATACAAGAGGGAAGTCCAGCAATACCAGCAAAGATTTCATTGAATATTGCATCTTCCCCAAAAAAGCTGGAGCAGAAGAGATACCTGCAAAGGGAAAAAAATTGCAGCAGGTCATCAGCACCCAGTTCTCTTGTAGAGGCATCTTGGGTCATGGAAGAATACTTTGGTCATGGAGGAATCCATCAAGAAGAAAGAAAATGTTAGCAATAAAAAGACAACAGAGAGTTGAGACAGAGAGTGCTTTTACTCGGAGGTGGCTGTGTCCATCAGTAGCTTGTGCAGGTTGCGGAAAAGCACCTCATATGGGTACTTATGGCCACTTGCTTCTGCAATGTGTGGGATGATTGCCGCCTCATCTACTTCCTGCACTCTCCAATCCACCAGCACTTCCACATAGCATCATTTCTTATTATATTTTGTACCTGAAACTACAACTCCTGCTGGTTTTTTTCCTCTTATTGACAAACATCTGACCAAATCCTTCATATCATATTTTAACTAAGTTGAAACCTGAATGACTGCTAGAGCTTACTTTTAACACCAACGCTCGATCACCAAGAGCAAATACAGCAGCACGGTTCTTTAGAGGCTCCCGAGCTCGAGAAAACAGACCAGGGCTACGAGTGCCTGTGTCCTCCACCCCAATAAGATCACTCTTGGTTACAATGTCTAGCTGCAGCCTCTCCAGTGCTTGTATATAAGTTCGAAAGTGCGCACTCAGCACCTGCAATTTTTTCCCATCTTTCTGACAGTTAGAATCCCAACTGCAGCAAACTGCAGATAATATCACAACAACTAGCACTGCTCAATACAGAGAAGTCAGCACCAAGAGTCAACTGTCAAGCGCAGAATGTGCTGATTTTGGATACCCATTGAACCCAAATGCAGCAACAAAACCTCTTACAGTTGTTATTTTCCCTTGATCCTTTCATTCACAAGCTGATCCAGCTCCTGCACCACTTTGTCCACAGTATACCAGATGACGAGAGCAGGAGTACAGTAATTCTACCTTGTTCATGGTGTCAACATAAGCAGCTCGGATCTCTGGAAAAACCTCCTGGCCATGGGTACGCAAGAATGTAGCCACATATCTGGTACCCCATGGTTGCATCCACACATGAAACAGATTAGATCCAGCAGGTTGTACCTGATGCTGCCTGCTGCTACACAAAACAGTCTTGAACAGATATACAAATGAACTCGTTTTGGAAGTGTTTGCTAAGAAAATTACAAGCTTGAACCAGACCCCTGCATCAACAACAGAAACACCATAGAAATATATCCTCACTGACTTATATTTCAGAAGAACATTCTGCTGCAAAATTTGGATGTTTGTTTTGGGCCGTCTCAGAGCATACAGCTTCTGCATCAAAAAGTCTCGTGCCTGCACATTCTCAAGAAATTTGTGACTTGGCAGCACACATAGGAGTTGAAGAAGAGCAAAGCACCAAACAATAAGCATGACCCACACTGCATTATGGGTTGAACAAGAGCACAGCACTGAACAATGAGCATAACCCAAACTGCATCAGGGACAACTGCTGCCATCTCATAACAACAATCACTTCTGTCATGACTCCAAAGGCTCCACACCCTGAAAATCATTGAAAAGAAGTAGGGTTCCAGACCTTAGACACTGCCTTGATTCGGAGTTTCTCAATTTCGGGAATAACATCCCGTAATGCTGCATAGTCCTTGGTGGTGCTGTTTTCAGCAACATAAGTCAATTTCTTGCTTAGAATCTGAAGGACCCTCAAGAATTCCTCGTTTACCTGCAAATTGGAACAAGTAAAAGCTGGAGAAGGTGGATACTTGGATCAACAACAACAACAGTGACATCTAATTTCCAATCGTATTCTGCATAACATACACAAAAGAGAAGGCTGTAGATCAAGGTGCCCACCTCACCATCAACAATGGTATCAATCATATTCGGTGGAACCACCATTTCTTCAACAAAGCGTGCCAACCTTACTTCTGCCACCTACACAGCAACCCATGTAATGAAGTGTGCATTTCCTATCACTCCAGTGAATTGTTGTGTTCTGATATCAAGGTAAAAAAACGACTGGAGACACCTCTATGAGAAAACTAAACACAGCAACACTTTGAAGGCACCTGTTTTCTGAGTTCCAGCCAAATCAAGCCAAAACAAACATGAACGGAATGATCATGGTCATGACCTCATGAGTGCAGCTCATAAAAGCATCAGACCCATCAATTGACATTTGTCACCCATTGTGAAGTTACTAAATGTCATGGTAGTTTTCAGCCCTACCTTGCGGTTTCTGAGTTTGATCCCCATGCTCATCGATTGCTCCTGAAGATTCTTGATCTCAGAGCTTATTGATCCCAGATCTGCCTGGACATCATAACATGCCAACACAAAAGGTAATTAGAACCACCTCTGCCTCTTCAAAACTAATTTTAAAAAAGGGCACAAGTTGGAGGCCTTCAGGGAAAACAGAACGAATGAGAGCATGTATGTGATGATGTACAACTGAGCATCAATCCAGCCTCAACAGTATTGTTACTTTTTCTTCCAGACATGGATACTTTATACTACAATAACTGGGACTTATTTTACTCAAATCATTCCTCAAGGACTCAGAAGCTCAAGCTCTCTGCAAATATATATATATATATATATATAAGCTGTTGTCTAGTTGTTGAAGTGAGCTTTACTGGTTACACCTCCATCTTACCTGAAAGCCACCAAGTAATGATTCCATGTGAGTGAGAATGGTATCGCACTCCCTTATTTTTGCATGCAAGGATACCAGGTTGTCACTCTCTTTCATGTAGTCCTGCAAGCTTGCATACTTTCAGTATTTCATTGCCACATCTCCAAATCGTGACAGAAGGTGCATACCAGATTCCACCATGTATGGTCCCACGAAAGCTTCACTAGACACACTTTGCAATACACAGGAATCTCTGTTACAGAGAACCCAATCTCAACATTTGCTTCGGCCATGTACTCCACATCTGATCATTGACAAACCTGAATAGACTCCAACTCCACTTGACGTAGCTTTTCCTCCACATCACAAGCATATTCTCGTAATTGACTGCCTTGTCCAAGAATGTTTGCTATCATCTGAACAAACACCATCTCAGATTATCATCTACAAAAGTGGATTTTTTCACTGTCCTACTCCAAACATCAAACACAAGAAGAGTGGCAACAAGCAACAAGGAAATGACAGAAAAGTAAGAAATTCCTGAACTTAGAGCACAATCTCTTTCATCCCAGTGCAGGATAACCACCATTCTAGCAACTTCTTTCCTTTGATACTACTGGTAGGTATCTACAGACTAAGAGCATCTCCAGTAGGGCTCAGTATGTGACCCCACAAAAATATTTTTCACATCCAAGTTTAGTTATTTACTTTTTTCCAATCCCACCTATAAAATTTAATAGGGACTGCAAATAGGTGGGAGACTACCAATAGCAAACCACCTAGACAAATCATTAGGACTGACCAATCAGGATCAAGGAGCAGCAGTCAGATCATGTTTATTACACTCTTCTCTGGCAGGTGCTAGGCTTTGTTGTGCCTTTTACCAGCCTCAGCAAACTGTATGAAAATATTGGGCCACAACCATTTTGCTGAGCCAAACCAGCATGTTTTGACTTTTCTGCATCCAATTTTAAGTTGCAGGGTCACATACTGAGCACTGGTGGAGTTGCTCAAAGGGTACACAGAGGACCTGGACACTGCAAAGACAAAGAAAAAGTTGTGAAATGGATGAGGAGACAGAAGCGAGAAAGGGGGGGACCTGTTGGCCTTGGAGGTTTTCAAGCTCTTCCTGTAGTCCATCAAGTGAGACTTCATCACTGTCATGTCAAGTATGGTCTGATCAGATTCTGTCTTCAGCTTGAATATTCTCTCTCTGAGGGATCAAGAGCTGATTCTTCTACTCACGCATTCCATTACACCATGGATTCAGATCTGCAACCCTAGTAATTCAGAAATGGAGAAGGAACAAACACAATGCTGCTCAAAAGCTGACCTGGTCTCGTCCCCAAATGTTAGATCACCACTTGTGACAGTTAGGTCAGCAACTTGCTGCTCTGCTTTTCCCAGCTCAGCATCCTGAGTCCATCCAAACCCCATTCAATCATGCCCACTTTCTGTGCCAATTTGCAGCCATGGTTCCAATTCACCCACTCCTCATAAGTAAGAGACAACAACTTCACTAGCAAGCAAAGCTTTTTGTGTGCATCCTTCCCTTTGCACCTCAGCTGTCTGTACATGAAATGGGTGTTTTCCTTCCTTCTTTCACTTGGGGCATAGTGTCTCTCAAACCAAAGGAAGACCTAGAATCAAAGATGTCTCTTCCTTGCCTGCTTGCATTGAATGAGGATTTTTATTTTTATTTTTTTTTATAGGGCAAAAGGAACATATCAACCCCACATTAGGGTAACTGCAAATGGCACCCATCCACCATTTTCTTTCTCCCATCTTCCATCGCTACAAGGACCGAAAGGAGACAGAGATATAGAGATGGAGAGACAAGAGATGGAGAGATGTGGAGAGGGAGGAGCAAACCGAGGACGCGAAGAGAGGCGAGGCGAACAGCTTCTCCAAGGCCTGTTGCGCATACTCATCAGCGGTTAAAGTCTTTTCGTGCACCGCCGGCTCCGCAGCTTGATCCGATTGACTCCCAGGAACAACACGCACCATGCCAGCAGCAGCTGAAGAAGCCATGGAAGCCTCCACTAATGCACCCACCACGCTTTCTCTCATTCTTCCCTCTCCTCCGTCAAAACATACACCCACACGCACAAAAACAAATACACGCACACACGCACTCTCTCTCTCTCTCTCAGAGATAGGAAAAACAACAACACCCACAAACAAAAAATCTCTCCCTCCCTCTCTCTCTCTCTCTCTCTCTCTCTCTCTCTCTCTGAGATAGGAAAAACAACAACACTCACAAACAAAAAATCTCTCTCTCTCTCTCTCTCTCTGTGAAAAAAACAAGAATACTCAGAAGCACTAAACCTTGGTATGTGATGAGAATGGAAGGGATTTTCTTTTTTCTTTCGGCGACGAATTTGCGATTGCAACTGTTTGCAATTGAAGAAGTTTTGGGAGTGAAGTGCATGAAAGCAAATGTGGATTGCTGCTGGCAGATCAAGAATGGTAGAAAAACCAGATCCAGTAGAGAAGAGAGGGCTCTTCCTCCTGCTGCTGCTGTTGCTGGTGAGATGCTGGCTGGCTGACTGCCTCGCTTGCCTTCCTTCTTCAGCCATGAACGAATAGAACAGACTTCTTCATCTGTGAACGAATGAAACACTCCTCTTCTTCATCTATGAACGAATAGAACATACGTTTTCATCTCTGAACGAATGAAACACTCTTCTTCTTCATCTATGAACGAATAGAACATACTTTTTCATCTCTGAACGAATGAAACACTCTTCTTCTTCATCTATGAATGAATGGAACGCACATTTTCTTCATCTATGAACGAATGAAACGTCCTTCATCTTCATATATGAACGAATGGGAACGTCCTTCATCTTCATCTACGAACGAATGGGAACGTCCTTCTTCTTCTTCATCCATGAACGAATGTGAGCGTCCTTCTTCTTCTTCATCTACGAACGATTGGAACGTCTTTTCGTCTTCATCTATGAACGAATGGAACGCACTTATTCTTCATCCTTATGAACGAATGGAATGCACTTCTTCCTCATCTATGAATGAATGGAACACAGTTCTTCATCTATGGACAAATGAATCACAGTGATTGATTGATTGATTGATTGATACACACTGAATGATTGTTTGCCGGATGGATGTATGGATGGATGATACCCTTAAAAGCTTTACTTACTTGGACTTTCATGTCTTTTTGCAGGAGCAATTTTCATTACAATCAAAAGAAATCACGTTGCAAAATGGATGACGAATTTGTTGGCATAGTCTCTATTCCTTGTAGGGGCAAGCACACAATTTGTATGGTTTTGTAATGTTCCCATCAAGTTCCCAAGGTCCCAATGTGTTCCCCAATATGTTCCCAATAGCATCGCACTCGTATCCATCTATGGAGGAAGGTTGTTTTGTTTGTTTTGCATTTCGTATTGTGATCTCCCAAAACAAATGGTGCTTCTCGTTGTGCTCTTCATATCATTGGAAAGCACTCAATGAGTACAAGTGCACTACGTTGGTTTTTGTAAGATAATTTGGAAATTTTTGATCTTCATGTGCAAAAACATATTGAATTTTGAGTAGTTTTTGTCATTGAAAATTCAATTAAATAACAAAAAATGGTTTTGGAATTTATATTTACTTGATTAACCAATTCATTTTTGGGCTAATGGCACAAGCTACACTAGTCCAATAAATTGGAATAAGAATATATTACCATAGATAACACATAAATGTGTTAAAAAATATCTTAATTATCTTGAAAAGAGTTTTTTTTCACATATATATTAGTCGTTTACTTTTTTTTATCTTGTAAAAAGGATGATAAAATTGTAAGGCAACATGTGGGGGATTGTTGCCCATGGCCTTTTGCAATTTTGGTAGAAGAAGGTTCATTATGGCCTTTTGTTGGAGTTGCCATTATTTCTTTATCTAAAGGAGAATGATATGCCCTTTTCAACTTAAACTTTTCACCATAATCAATTAATTTTAAGTTGGCATTTATTATTGGTTCAAATGTTTTTAAGTTTTGAAATGTAAGATCATTGCATAAAAATGTCTTGATGAAAGTTGACAAGATTACATTCGAGCATCACAATGACAATCACTAAATCATGAAGATTAGTAACATCTATATGAAAATATGTGTAAACAATGGGCTTCTCAAAGTTTCCATACCAATTCAAAACTATTCAAAATACACCATTTTGAATTGCAAAGTCAAAATCATTTGCCATGACAATTGGGTAATCAAACCTTTTTTTAGCCATGACAAAAAAAACTTGAAAAAAAATCAAATCAAATTTATATATTAGAAATTTCAACAAGGGCAACCGTGCAACTAAATTTAAATTTTTGTTACCCAATGAGGGGAGAGAAAGAAGATGAAAGTGCATAAAAAAGCTTTCAATTTCTATAAAAAAGGCTTTGAGAAAATAAATATTCAATGTTCATGTGTGTCACTTCCACTCCAATGATGTTCAATGCATGACTATTGAATAGCCAAGACAATCATTGATGGCGTTGAAGTCGTGCACACACAAAGTTGTTAAGCACACTACTACTCAGTTTGATTGTAGTAATGTTCAATGCATAGTTGTTTGATGCATAACTAGTTTTTTCAAGTCAAATGATGTTTAATGTGAAGGTTGAAGCTATCATGAAAGGTTGACACTATTTTTTTTCATCTTGTAAATTTTGCATAAAAGATGGTGTCCATCACATTTTCATGAAAAGTATATGGTATTTTCTAATAACTGTGCAGGTTTAGTAATGGTGGCAAAATAACATTGTAATTGTTATCTCACTATCTTCTATATCATGGTGCAATCATTGCCTATTATTTTATTGAGTTATGTGAAAGAAGTTTTTTTATTACATATTTTTTGATAATTTTCTTTTGTTTACTCTTATAGGATTAGATTTTCACTGTCCTAGTCTTAAATGAGTAGTTCATAACAAATTAGTGTAATTCATGTTGCTCATATTTATCATTTGTGATCGTACCATAAAACAAACTTTTTCATTTTAAATATTTAAAAAATTTAAATATTTTACGAGAGAGGAAAAAATGAATAGATTCTTAAATGGAAACAATATTAGTTCTCTAACAAAATCATTGCCAACAATTGGAATGATCAATTGCAAAAAAATCCTTTCAATAAAATTGTAAAAACTAGTTGCATTAATTTTATTTGAAAAATAAATAAATTTAAGAGTCTTTGCTCAATCATCAAGTTATCATTCAAGCATCAAATGCCTATACACGTGCTTGGTACATATTGAATATCACAAATGTTTGTTCATCAACTAACTTGTTTACTTAATTTTGTTTCAGTCAAACAAAATGTTTTGGGCCTTCAATTGTCGCAAAACTTGAGCCAATCTAACTTTTGTAAACTTATAAAAGCTAAATAATGTGCACCTAACTTGTATTACACATATGAGAGTTATTTTCATCCCTTGTGTATAATTGAAAAAGTTGCATATGTACAACATATACCAATAAATGGTTTATTGTTTTGGCTACCTATTTTTAGAGAAGGAAAAAAAGCTAAAGAGTAGTCTACATCAAAATTTATGTTAAACATGACCTTTTCATGGTGTGTGGCAAGCATTTGAAAAATACATATCTTGGAGTCATAAAAACTAAGTTAACAAATTTTCATAGTGTAATGCAAAATGCACATTAGTGTCATCAACAAACTTCCACTACAAAAAGAAAGAAAGTTCATAATGTTGTTTTGCCTTATGGCTCCTTTACTTATGCCAATCATTGCAATGGTAGAACTTCACCTGGAGATGGGGATCTACACTGAAAATTCATCAAATGCAACAAATATTAAAAGGTCCAATATTTGTGTTGTGATTACTCAAGGTGAATATATTCCATAGTTCTTATAATCTTTTGTTTGACAATGAGTTTTGTCATCTTTCACCACTCTAACAAATGTGAAAGAAAGCCACGAGGTTAGAACTTTTGAAAAAAAAGGTGTAATTTTTGACACTGCAAACAAATTGTATTAATAGTAGCAACATGATTCTTACCAACCAAGACAAAGAAAAAAACAAATGAAATAGCACAACATCGCACAACCTTAACCTTTCATAGGATGTACTTGGCTATAAAAACTTGGTGTTTTTTTTTTCCCCTTCCTCAAGCTCCCTTGCTTTTGGCAATCATTGCAATGGTAGAGCTTCACCGAGAGACAAACAACAAACACTTATGTTGGCATGCTCTTCCATTGTTGGCACACACTACCTATCTTGAAAACCTAAACCTTAGCTAGTTAACAACGAACCTCACTCATTTATTTTATTCATAATGGATGAATGTCTATGTTAAAAATAAATGACATAAGATTTTCATTCAAATGGTGAGTGCAACATCTCACCTTACATTTGTAGAAGATTGAATGATGAAATTATAAAAAGGACAAGCTACTATGTAGGGGGCAAAATACCTTGAAGCTACTATACTCTATAACGGTTTTCAACACAATATCCATGCCTACCAAGGCAAGGCCAAGAAACATTTGAAAGAGGTGTGGTTTGCTAATGTTAGTGTGAAAGTTTTGAAACAATTCAATTCTTTCAATTTTTGTGCAATAAAGTGAAACTTGAATTTTGTCAAAGCACAACAATAAATTGTTCACAACTTGATTATATATAGTTTGATAGTCCATATGAACAATGCACATAAGGAACAATTAAAGGTTTGTGGACATATCATAACCCTTTTCATTTTGCATTCAAATTATCTAACATGTTTCCATATCACATGGTTTTGTCAGAGCTAAAAATTTCATTTTGCCCTACAACAAAAGGCAAAACAATTACATGGTGAATTACTTGTTACTACTATTTTTAACTACCTACCCATGGAAATAGTATGGACTTGATGCATAGTTTTGCTCCAACATATAGTTGTTTATAAATGAAAGGTGGACAAATACCATACATAGTTGAAATTGTTACTAGCTTTTGAAATAACTATTTTTAGTTGTTAACCTACCTCTTCTACACATGTGAAAGGTGAAAAATAGTATATATCTTTGAGATTAATAATTATGTCTTTAACTATTTTTAGCTATTAACTTACCTTTTTAATTACACATGAAAAATAATAAATGCCTTACATTCAATAGTAAAATTGTTATTTACTTCTTCAATTTTTTAAAATATTAACTTAACTATAAAAAATATTACATGTAAAACATTCAACTTCATTGAAAATAATACCCAAAAAAAAAGTATAAATACATAGGTATGAATTTAATAAATTTATTTTAATTCAAATGTATTACCGATAAAAGCAAACTTCACAAACATGTTCAAATTATCATGCATTTTCATCACAAACTAGTCTTCCTTGTATTCCTTATTAACTATGTTATCATTATCTTCTAGACTATCAAACATTTGGAATAGAAAGAAAAATCTTATTCTTTCGTTAAATAAACCTATTCCATATTATGAATGAAGTTTGAAAGTATTTCAAATTCTTTTGCATGCACAAATTACCATTACTTGACCAAAGACTTTCATTGCAAATCTTTACAATTTAGGAATTTTAAATCTGTAAGATTTCCACCACATATGTGTCATAACAAAAAAGGCATTAGGATTTGTAAAAAAAAAAAACCCTTTATGTGACAAAAATTTACTCAAAATTCAACATCTCCCCGAGCTTAGGTCTAAAAATTATGAAATTGCCAACAAGAGATCCCAACACATCAAGGGCCTATAGGAAATCCCGCCCATCAAATTAGTCTTATTGAATATTGAATAATTTTATTAACACAAATTTTTAAAAATAAAAAATAAATTATTTTTGAAGATTGGGGTGAGCTTTTAATACCTATTGGAATTTTATGATAGTATTGATAAATTCTCCAATCGTCCTTAGTCCTCACCCTTTTTCGGGGTCTATTATTTACACACACTTATTTAATTTTAAAATCTTTTTCAAAACAAAATGCAAATTTGTGAACATAATATGTTCATTTTAAAACAATATGTAGATCATTTTTTTCTACAAACACTTCAATTTTGTAACAAAATGGGCTAGTAAATGTGTTAAAACCCATCCATCATATGTAAGAATGCATCTAGTGTCTTTAAGATGTAGATTTTTCAACTTCAAACTCTCAAATTAAATCATTTCCACCTTAGGAAAAATGGTTGTTTATTATAGCTTCTCATAACTAAGCAACATAGTGTTGGAAAAATAAACATTTCAACAAACTTCTACAACTTCATACAGGACTACTTTAGAGAAAGAGAATGTAGTATTTACAGCTAGAAAGTGAATTAATAAAATATTAAAAATAATAATGATGATTAATATACGATCCACAAAAAGCAACACATCCTAATGACTTCTACATCTAGATGCAAAATCATTTACACAAATTAAAATTGTCATGTCTATGACTAAAATACACCCTAAACCTAAGAACCCTAAATTTTGTAGAAGATTTTTAAAAGCAAGTTTCCAACAACTAATGGCCCCATGCATACATGATGTGGCTGAGGTTAGGGATTTTGTGTTGATATTATACTGTAGTAGTGCAGGGGCAGGTTCATCACATCTTTGCCAAATAATTAACTAATTTTGAGTGCTTCATTTCAGAAAATTTAAAAATAAGAATTCCCAAATATACCAAAAGAGTCTACATTTTGCTTCAACTCATCCATTTTCCATCCTCAACTTATCCATCATCAACTTTTCGACTTTCATGTGTTTATCATATTGTCCACTACCAAAGTGAACACATAATCACTTATGAGAGAAACCTAAACAAAATGAAAAAAGATGCCAAAAGATGTTCAATGCTAATGAGTTGATCAAGTTACACAAAGCTATGGTTTGAGTTTCATTTTAGTGGGCATTTGAAGTGTCCGATAATTCTGCATGCTGGGACATTCTCAAAATAAGGGGTCTACGATATTGAGGCATAGCTCCCCTATTGGTGGGTGTGAAATCAGTGTAAAAGCAAGAGATGAATCTAACATTCATAGAGCACAAGGTGGTGGTGATCGATGTGTACCATGGTGTACAGGTTGCTCCTTCCAGCCGAAACCTTGGAAGTCGGGGGAAAAAAACCCTAAAATTCACAGGTTCTGAACACACACCCACTTTGTAAAATTGTCATCAGAAACTCTGCCTTCTGCTTCCAATTGCTACCCACACTTTCAGCATTGCCCCATTTCCATCTCTATTTTATCTTCATCAACTTTTGTTTGTCTTCAATGCTCATGCAAATAGTTTTGTGAGACTCACAAGTCTCAGCAGCTCTTTGTGAGTCAGTAGTACCAGCTTCCACCACTATCTAAATCTGCTTTCCTAGTTTTCATGCCTAGTTGCTGTCCAACACAAGTGTGTGCAAAAAGAATGGGTTTATGAAAGATTGTGAACCTGAAAGTCATGTGCACATGACCAGACAACAGTTGGCAACCCAAGATTGTTGAGTCATTCAATGGTGCTCTCTGACAAGCCACAATCAATGCTAGTAATAACTAATACTTCAATGGAACTGCATAGCAAAAATTATATGGCTGGCACTGGATATCATATAACACTGCCATACTATAATGATTGGTGTTATAGACAGCACTCAATGCAGAGCCAAGATATATCAATTCGTGTCAATATGACACATAAACATATGAACCTTTCACTATACATGTACTATCTGACATTAGGTAGAGGTTATAGAGCTCATATAACTGATGTTCGTTGCAAGAGTTGGAAGTATGTGGTTTACAGAGAGGCCAGCATCCAGAGAAGGAAACGAGAGAAAATGAGAGTTAAAACTCCAGTTGAACACATCCTTCAGATATCCCCACACAAAATTAGGGCATCACTTGAATGCGACTTAGCTGCAAGCTACCTCAACCACCACCCCAATTGTGAACCAAAATCTCCAGAAGTCACAATATGCAAACCATTCATTACCCAATTGTGACTTTCAATCTCCTCCATTGTGATATGCCCTTTCGATAGGCTGTAGATTTTACTGTGTCTAAGGGGCAACCCTCCCCGCACAAAATGAAGGCTGCAAAAAGAATGGGCCGATCGCCTGGCTCCCTTATTAGTGAAGCCTTGCCATACTCTCTTTGCTGGCAAATCTCTACCTGCAATTGTGGAAACAAGCCATCCAAAGGCATGTCTACATCACTTTTTCTCAAAGGGAGGCTAAACCTATACAGAATTCATCTATTCTTTGCACAACTATCAAGAGATTGTAAATGTCTATAAAACAATCCTTCAACTCTCACAAGAATGTCAGTTAGGCCAGTTCTAACTTGCCATTAACTTGGTCATGAGAGAATGTGTTATATTTGTCAGGTTGATACCCACATTGAGTATTAAGGTCATCATTTCCCTCTTAGGACATGACAAACCAAAGAGCACTAAACTTGAAAATCTTGACACTCTGAAGCTCTCAAATATGTACATCTCACAAGGAAAATTGGTTGTTGAGGCCATTACCTTTCCAGAAGTTGACAGTTCAGCAAGAAATAGTTTATGACTCTAGCTTGGATGAGCTGGCTGTGAGAGAGGAGAAGAGGCCTGCTGCCTGAACTGGTAGCATATCACCAAACGTGGATATTGCTGCTGCAGACTTGTCCTTGAGACGTCCCACCTGGCCATCACTAAGAATTGACCCCAGCTTCAATGTTCCCTCATTGAACTTGCTTCCCACCTGCATATCAAAACAATCCACTGATATCCATGAATGCAGTTTTTGGTGAAAGAACAGAATATTCCATGAATTTAAATATTGTAAAACACTCTTAGCACATTTAAAGAGTTTCCCAAGAATCAAAGAATCACCATCATGTCATACGCTGCAAAACTCCCTTAGAAACATGTACCATCATGTTCCAGAGCCTGGGAACTAATGACTTGAACATGAGATGTCACAAGGACACTGTTTCAATGTTAGAAATACACAGACCTGACCCATTTGGCCCATGAGAGACTGGAGCAGCGGCTTGGCAGACGTTGCAGGACCTAGTGAGAGGGAATCAGTGAAAACAAATTTGGAAGCATCATCATTGTTTGTGAATGGTTCCCAAGTTGCTGCTTTCCGGTCTTCTTGCATAGAGCTTCTCCGAGGTGGCAATGGGGATGCACCACTGCCTGAGAATACTGGAGCACTGCACATCCAAAGTAAACTTTCAGCAGCAGGAACTCCAGTTCATCAATATGTAATACAGAGAATTCAGTCTTAGAAGAGGAATCATAAATGTCAAGAGTACTGTACCTGATTGGGAGGTATGTGAAGCGGGGAACAGTGACAGACATGTCAAGAGTGTTGGTATCAACATTAGAAGGAAGCTTAGGCGAAGCATCAGTGTGAAGCCGCTGGAGCTGAATTAGGACACCAAAAAGCACAGCACATCGTTGGTAGTACCGAAGCTCATGCTCCCATAAACATGATTCATAACTGCAGTATGCACACAGTCAGAGTGTTAGAACAAGAGTTTGTTGCATCATAGCAGTCATCAAAATTCAAAACTTCCAAAAATGAGAGTTGTCAGAATAGGCCTTTCAAAGGTCTTCTCACCATAAAACCTGTACCCAGTCTGAAAGGCACAACATAATGTCAAGGAAGAGCATCACAGAGGATAGGAACACAATTGAATGGTAACCCCTACCTCCATGGATGATGGCTCACATGTGTGAAGAGTTTCCAAGAGGAAGTCTGGAAGGATCTAAGCTGTTTGCATTAAGTAACTTATCCAGAACTTGCATCCAAGCACAGCTAGAGCTTTGAGGCCAGTGTTGCAGCTTGCAAAAGTAGTATATGAAAGTGCAGTACTAGGTCCTTCAGGTTCCCAGAAAGGTCTCATCCTTTCTTCAGCTTAAATGAGGCATGTCAAACTTTTTAATGGGAGCCACTTCAACAAAGAATAAACCAATGCACTCTCTTTCAGCACAAAAGGCTTCATGACTCTCAGCAAATAACTGCTTAGATATTGCAAGCATAAGACTGTACTTGGCCACAGGCCCCACGCCCAGTTTGGCCAGATCTAGGGGAATGATTTGAGAGAGATGGAAGGGGGAAGTGTTGCTTACATGGCCCAGTCTATGGGGTCAAGACGGCTTTGCAATTTGGATAACACCAATGCAACCCTCTTCTTGCGGCCAGAATCTGACTTTGCAGTTGGCAGTTTCCATGCCCCAACAGAAGAAAGGAGAGACCCTGAAAACTTCTGACTGTCCACAGTATTGAGACCCTCGTGGCTAATGTCTTGTCCACCCGAGAGCACATCTGCTACTAACTTCAAATCAAATAGGAGCTGCAACAAACCCTTCTCTGACACATGCAAATTCATGAATGTAGGATTTGAAACCAATGTGTCATATACCACCAGGACCTGTATGCAAACAGGATAGATATTTATAAGTATCTGAGAATATCTGCATGCTTACAATTTAAGTCAACCTGAATAGAATAGAGAGATGACCCACTAAGATTATAGAGATTCGAAGTCTAAGGACATATCAGCAGTTTGGAAAGAGAGGAAACCCCAACCCTAAAGAACACAGAGAAAAACAAAACTGAGCAACAGTTTGAGCAACCGCAACAGTAAATGTATGCAGAAGAAACTACACAATCAATGTCAATTTCATACTATGTGGCCCTAGCTTATTCAGAAAATTGGTGACTGATTTCAGCCACACCAAAAAACTTGAGGTTGAGGCCTGAGTCCATCACCTTTTCAGAAAGTTGCCAAGCAAATAGCTGCAGAACAGCTCTGTCAAGGACATGACCCCCCACACGATGTATTTCTTGGCAGGCAGCAAAAAGAAAGGCAACTGCATATGAAGAAGGCATAGCAGGTAGTGGCATTCGCAGCTCCACCTCTTCACCACCTTCTACAGGAGACTTCAGAATAGTCTCTTCCCATCCCTCCACAACAGAAATAGAAAACTGTAAGGACTTTGATTCTTGTCAAATGAGCACCTCAATTGATGTGAAAGTTAAGTGAAAAGGAAAAATAGGTTATGATTACCAAGACAGCCAAAGAAAGAAAATCTACGCTTCAATTGAAGAGCTTACAAAATAGAAGTACAACACCATACCATGCAACCTTCACAACTTCATACAACACATCATTTACACACATGACTGGTAAAGAGTCCAAAAAGAGAATCATACCACCAAACTCCCTGTTTGCATTCATGAAAAAAACACAAATAGCCAGAGAGAGACCACATGTAGGGATACAGTATAGACCATATTACCTTGAGCGAAGTGGATGTAGACAAGCACTCATCCTTCTGAATATCCCTAAGAAGTGACTTTGCCAACCCCTCTGTGCTCCATTGCACCCACATCTGGTGAGCAGCAATACTCTGCTGCCTCAGGTTCTGCTGAAGCTCCTTGAACTTTGAATCCTCTGAGTTAGAACCAGCCACCTCCAGATTCCATCTTTTAGAAAACCACTTCGCAGAGCTCTCAAAGGGAGAACTCTCTGAGTCAAACCAAGAGTTTTGGGATAATAGAGAAGTTGAACCCTTTGCAATAGTGCCTAGACGCAATGATCTTTCTTCTCCAATCCATGATGATGGGGAGCCCAGAAGGATAGGGAGAGTGACTGAATGCTGCTCAAGCACTGTGCATAGGCGCCCAATGAAGAGCGCTTGCTCAACCACCTTCAATGGATTCCTACCATTTGTGCCTCCAGTTTTTGTCCCATGTCCATTCAGCCCAGCTGACTTATCGGACCCCTCATTGAGCAAAAGCTTCAAAAGTTCAGAGAGTTTGGAAAGTCTTGCTCCAAGCTCAGAGACCACAGCAGATACCCAATTGAAGCACTGCTCTTGCAGAAATGGAGCAAGCAGCTCTTTTCTGATAATCCCCTGAGGACCCTGCAAAAAGCTCATAAAATCCAGTAGAAGCTCCCTCAAACCTGCATCCACTTTGTCTTTTACCTTTGTGACCTCCTCTGGGAAGAAAAAGGGAGCATCACCTTCCCACTCTCTCTGTCCAGTACTCACCTTCCACGGAAACTGAACATCACCACAATTGATATCAACTGCTCGGTGTGAATAATTTCCATTGCTTGCAGTGGGGAATGTTAGATCAACAGAACTCTTTGCCATCTCCATAATGTTGATTGAGGCAAATCCCAAGTCCACCACTTCTTTCATTCTTGCCACAAATAGGCTCTCAAAAAGAGTGTTCCACAAGTCTGTGGGCGCTTTTAGAAGAAGTTCACAGACACAATCCCAAGGTGAGTCAATTGCAGCACCAAAAGCGTTCTGTAGCCAATTGCTGAACTCAATCAGTGTTTCCTGCTTACCAAGATCATCTCTTACAAGCTTTTCAATCTCTGCCAACTCTCTACCTGACTTCATCTGCTTGACCAGTGGTGCTGCCTCCACTGAAATCTCTCTTGCACATTCCCGAAGCCACTTGACACAAGCATCGGTGATGAAAGCTCCAGAAAGAGATGCCACACTGTTCTCCAGCTTTTCTCTGTGCACCTTCCACAACCTAACCTCCTCCTCCGGATTGGGAATGCCACCAAAAAGCTGTGATCCGGGTGGAGCTGCAAGAACAGTAGTGTAGAAAAGAGGAACTTTTCCATTTGAAACCTCCAGAAAAAGGACACCTACCTGACCAAGAGATCCCTGTATGATGTGTACAAGCTTGCACAGTGCTGTGGCAATGAGAGAAGTAGTGTGTGCGACATCTTCTTCTCCGGATGCTGCTGCTGCTGCTGCTCTGTTTCTTCTTCTGTCCCTGTCCTGGATCCAAGCGCGTAAATGTGTCCGCAGCCAAGCTTTCCGAGACTCAAGAAACAGGCTAAATATGTCAGAGGAAGGAAGCTCATCTATAATGCCACCTGCGGCAAGTGCGACTGCATAGTCTCGCACATTCAAGCCTGGCTCCTGCAACCGATCTTTGCTTCTCTGTGAGATTTGAACCCTAAAAGTTTCTATCAGAGGCCATTGCTGTCGCAAGAGAGGAAAATTGGCCAAAAGCTCCTCCTCTTCCTTCTTGGCTCCTGCTCCTCCTGCTCCTCCATTGTGACCATTTTCTGTGAGCAACAACAAGTAAACCTCCTTTGCACGCAGGTATCTCTCGGCAGCTTCCAAATACATATGCTCATCAAGACATCCCCAAATCTTCTCAGGAGTATCCACTAAGTACTTCACACGAGATCCAATTCCATACAGCTTCTCTCGTCGCTTACGATCGCGATCTACCGCAGGAGAAGCCACATTAACACTGATGGTTTTCTTCAAACACTCAAACCCTTGTTCCATTTGCTCCATGTTGGAGGCCACGGCTTCACATGACTGTTTCATGAGCAAGATAGAATCTGCCGACTCTATAAGATCCCGATAAGAAGCACCTACCAGTTGCCGTAGCTCTTCCTTCCTTTCTTCGATCTCTTTCCGAGTCTGCATCTCCACTTCCCGTATTTCCACAACTGTCTGCGTCTCGAACAACGCCTCCGCATTCCGCATGTTGACATCCTCATTCTTCTTCACTTGAAACCTCCCACCTCTCATCTTGTCTTTTGTGTTTTCGCACTCTCACACTTCCATATCCCGTATATCCCGTCGCACACAGAGACAGACACAGAGTCGTCCCCGCTCTTTTTTTTGCCCCTTCCTCTTTCCTACGGACGAGACCTACAAGCGCTACGAACGTGCCAAAAAAAAAAAAAAAACGACAAAACCTCCTTCAAAACACCCACCCCAAGGCAACCTACTTACTTCTCTCTCTCCTCACTTACAAACCCACCAAAGAATTC
>Ga0116227_10007652_pt1 | contig 20931 bp, 15 predicted proteins | sample S1TSphgellanicum_FD_89693 | JGI IMG/M metagenome (GOLD analysis project Ga0116227, IMG submission 89693) | Host-associated microbial communities from peat moss isolated from Minnesota, USA - S1T2_Fb - Sphagnum magellanicum MG | ecosystem: Host-associated > Plants > Peat moss > Unclassified...
CCTCTCTCTCTCTCTCTCTCTCTCTCTCTCTCTCTCTCTCTCTCTCTCTCTCTCTCTCTCTCTCTCTCTCTCTCTCTCTCTTTTACATGAAGGCCACTTATGAGCAGGAAAACATCAAGTTTCTCAGATGCCATACTGTGAATTCAGGAACTTGACATTCTCTGTCTACATTTTCTTTGGATTACTTCTCTTGCTAGTTCTAGACTCATTTCCATGGGGCTGTGCTGATTTCTCACAGGCATCAACTAAAGCAGAAGTGCATGAGGTGCAATTACAGAAGGCAGCAGCCAATTCACAGCTTGAGGTTGGTTCATTTCCCATTGAGAAATTTTACCTGGCAAAGTCACAGGTGGAAAACAATGTCTGAGTGTTTGAACCTACTACACAAAGTGCAAACAATGAACCTTGGATTTGAGGTTTTGCTGTAGTTGGAGAACAACAGTGGCTCAAACCTTGGGCAGCAGTGGTGGTGGTGGTGGTTAGCTTTTCATTTGTGTTGTTTGTTGTTGAGTACATTCAGACATCTCGAGTTGAACTGAAGGAAGAGAATTTGCTTCGGAAATATGTTGAGAAGGAAACTGGGGAGATTCAATTGCAGCTCAACAGAGCCAAACAGGCTACAGATCCTTATCTTCTCGTTTGCATTCTCTTCATCACAATATAGGTGTCTCTACCTCATGTGTGACTATCAAAAATCTAAACCCTAAAGAATCTGCTTTGGAAAGCTTGCAACTCCACGTTCTGAGGACTTTTGTGGTAGAAATTGGTTGTAGCTGATACTGTCCTCTGTTTTTTTTCTGGTGAGCAGCAAATAAGTGATCTTCAAGAAAAAATGTTTGCAAATGAGAATGTGGCAACCATGCGGCTATCAGCAGTCAATGTGAGAAGATCTTACACTTGCACCTCACATTGTGTATTTCCAGTGATAATGCTTCTCCTTTCAAATCTTTATCAAAGATTGTATTCTTATTTGAGGACATCATGCCACATATTATGAACCACCCCAGCATGCTCACAATTTAAGGAAAATGATACCAAGAGCCTTCTGCAATCAATCAACACTTCACATGTCTAGCTAGCTGTCTCCAAAACAGGCAGAATTGATGGATGCAAGGGAAAGAGAGAGGCGAGCGCAAATGGGTGAAGCTGAATCAAGCAAGGAATGCAGACATCTCAAGGATCAGGTGCCCTTATAATTTTTTCTTGCCAGTCGTGGACAAATACAAATGTGGCACACAAAATTCACCTTAAAAATATAACTAACAGCAACAAAGGACATTGGCCAGTCCCGTGAAGTTCACTTCCATCAATTGAGGATTTGGTTAAAAAGCACCTCTGCATCCTCCACATCTGTAGGAATTTATTTTCTTTCTCCTGCATGTGTGATAGATAACAGGTTGATTTCACATAAATTGGGTGCAAAATCTTGTATGTTTTCAATGTTATGTGGCATCAGTTATCAAGGCTGCAAGAAGACAACACTGCCCGGGTGCAAGCTGCTGAAGGTTTCCAAACCAAATTCTCTCATCAATCTGTTGTTGAGAGGGAGGGGATCAAACTTAATTCCAAGATCAAAACTGAAACCACCATGATGTGCAAAATGAAGACAATTCTAAAATAGCTAGTAGATGGGGTTTTATATCTCCAATGCTCGACTTGTGATTTTGCAGAGAGAGCTCGCACTGATGCAGACTACAGTTCTTCCATCATTCGGAGACTGCAAACTGACCTGGCACAACATGATCAAAAGCATGCAGGAGAGGTGACAATATGTCCAGTTCACCCTGCCATTTTCTCAGTTCAGGATCTTGTAAAATCCACTGAAAACTCTGTTGTAAAACACAAAGTTGTTGAAATTTGGATATCAGCAAGATGAGACTTAAAAGAGAGTCTAAGCATGAAAAGCCCACCTCTCCCATTACTCAAGCTTGAGCATTGCACTACTGCTCTCTTCAATCTGAAGCTTTGATGGAGATCTGGAAGATGATTATTTGCTGAACATGTTTGATTCAAAAAAGGTTTTGTCTTTTTCAGGTGGAAGCAATGCAGAAAAAGTTCAGTATGGAATTACGGGCTTTGGAGTCTGCAAAAGATGAAGCAGTTCGGGTGCGCAATAAAAATGACATTGACATTGTCTCTCCTTCCGAAACTTTTTGGGCAAGATTCTTTGCAAAATGACAGTTTTGTGCTTTTGATTGATGCTCCTGCAGGAGGCTGAAAAGCACAAATCAGTTGCAATGGCATTTGATGCCAGAATTGCAAACAGGGAGCAAGCTCTCTTACAGGAAAAGGTCAGTCTAATTTCCACCTGGGACCACTAAGCCTGATGACACAAACTGGCTGATAGTTTTATGCTTGGTAATAACTGATAGCTTTGTAGTGCAAGAATGATTTCAGGAGGCAGCTCAACAAGTGCTTAATGGCAAGATATCTGCATTAAAATCTGACATTGCAACACTGCAGGTGATCTCTCCTCTCAAGCTTTACTGATTCCTCCTGCTTCTGCTGCTGAATAAAATTGCCTTGTTTCTCAGTTCAGGAATAAGGCTTCCGCTTGCATGCTCACTGACTTTGGCATGTGTATTGCACTCTTACAGAGTCAACTTGAGGCCAAGGACAAGGAGATTACCAAAGCAAGGAAGGTTGATGAACTCAATGTCCAGCACTCTGGCATTTTTCTTCAAGATTATACACAAATTTTTTGGCATAAATTAATAAGAACTTCACCCTGCATTTTATTACAATGGCAGAAATTTGCAGCAAGCACCGAGGAGTATGAGAATCAGATTGCCCGACAGACAACAGCAGTTACAAGATCTGAGTTTGCAAAAGCCAGTGCTGAAGAAAAGTTAGTGATGATGATTGGGGAACAGGTAAAAATGCACCTTCTTTCACTCTGATCAAGACTCAGGGCCTTCACCATATTCAGATGACTTCTTTCACAGAAGGAAAGAATTAGAACACTCAAGTGCTTGAACTACAACCTCTGTTTGCAGGGAAAAGCACAGGAGAAAATCAAATCAGCAGAAGATAGAGTAAGGCAGATTGAACAAAAGATGGAAGCTGACAAACTTTGCTACTCTGAAGCTATTGCCAAAGAGCTTGCCAAGGTCCACCACCACCATCATCATTCCACCCTCTCTAAATTGCTAGCATGCATCTCACCACAAGTTTTAGAGCTTGTTCTCTTGTAATTACAATTTATTATGGATATGTCAGGGGCTGGGGATGGAATTTCTTTGGCCAAGATCAGAGCTACCATTCTCATGCCTGCTCACAGCACTTTGTCCCATTCCAATACCTTCCTCAATTAGCCATATGCTGGTAGACCAATACCAAGAATTTTCAACTATAAAGAAAAGCAATGCAATGGCAGCATCTGGAAGACCAAAAGAAGCTTGAGACAGAAGTGATCACCACACGGAGGCAAATAGATGCTATGCATCTACAAGTGAGAGAGGTATGACACTGGATGAACAAGGATTCCATCTCTTTATCTCTAATTGGAGAAAAGCTAATGTGGATATGGTAGGCCAGGGGCACAAATGACCCAATTAGCAGCGAAGTAGAATGCTGCTTATGGTGTCAATGCAAATGGACAGATACAAGCAGAGCAGGAGCGAAGGAAATTTGATGCTGAGAAGTGTGTGACAGGAGCTGAAACAGCAGTCCTTGAATGGATCCACCAGCAGTTTGCTTCCCTCAGATCCACTCTGACCATTCAACAGACCATTGGAGGCACTGGATTGTACTGGAAAACTTGACCTATACTCAGAGACCAAGTTTTGGCTTTGACTCATAAGAGAGTGACAGAAAGACAAAAATGGGGGAAGGGCAAAAGAAACATAAAAGAGTAGTGCATCATCATCTGCAAGTCTTGAAGCACTGTAAAAAACCTGTGTGGTGAGAGAAGATTGGCATCCACAAGACAGAGAGCTAATATGAGTGTTGATATTACATGACTGGAACACCACCAACTCATTTGTGTCCAGCAGATGAAAATGATTGTGGGTGTTCAGGTCTGGGTGAGGTGTGTTGCATAGAGAGAAATTCCTAGGATAGGCAGAATATTTTCATCAAATCAAATTGACTGTTATATTATGCTTCTTTCTCTTTTGCTTGCATAGGAAAAATGCAAAGCTATAGCTAACTCTAAATGACATCTTATATGTCCAATCAGTGACTTGCAGGGCATACCAAAAAGCAAACCTGCGCATCAAGGTCAGTTTTCCCAGAAACAGCTCTTCCCTAAAGCTGCTGAAGCTGTGCAGCCACAAAGAATAGTAATGGCCCCTTTGAAGTTTGCAAGCTTTGGCAAAACTGACATATTATCAGATGCGGCAACAATTGAGGAAGAACTGGTGTCCTGCGACATGGCCAACAGCTACATGGATTAAGCTCAATCAACTCCAGATGTGAAGGCTTTTAAAACCTTGCATCAAGATTGGAATGCAATTGCAAAAAGAAAGACCTAGTTGAACACCCATTGGCTCAAGGGTGTTTCCATGGTATGGTGTACACAAAAACTAGTCACAGTTTGACAGTTTTCACTGCGACGCATGTTTCATGTGACTCTAAATATTTGGACAAAATTTAGTGATAAAAATATGCAATTAAAAGTGAATAACATCCTAAACTCTCATTGTATTATGAATTGATGCACGTATGAACAATTGAATTGTTCAATGAAATAACTAGCAAGAGTTTGTATACAATTCCAAAATATGATGTTGTTTTGAGAAAAAAATTGCATGGCTATCTATTGCAGATTGGATCCAGATTTTTAGACTTGAGCATTGTTGTAGGTATCCAATAGCTTTTTATCAATTTCTCACTGTAAGCAAACAGAAAGGAATAGACACCACCAAAAAAATAGATCGAAGAGCTGATTATTACATTGTTAGAAAATCAAACAGGGTGATGACGATAATTAAGAGGAAGCCCAGCTGCTTCCTGATCACCACCCAAACTTGGAGTGTCAGCTGAACCTGAGTTTGGTCCTGTGTTGACTGGGCATGATGCTGTCATGTCCATTCCACAAATCCCATTTGTATTAGCATCACCCAAGCATTCCATTGTCGCCAACTTGTACCCCAAGTGTTCTTAATTATCAGTGCCTAAGGCCCAAGGCAGTTCCATAGCCCACCAAAAGAATCCCATGATTCAAATCAGTCATGCATTCACCTGTGAACACACCCTGCAGTATGTTCAAACTGTGTAGTAAGAAGATGAAAGGAAGAACTTGAGAGAGATTTGAAAGAGGAGTAGTAAATGCATCAGTTTAGTGCTACCACTTCAAAGACTGAATCATGTTTTGTGCTTTACAGTACAACAATTACTAACTAGGTACACATTATTGTGGGTGATATAGTAAACACATACAGTACTTTATAAGTATTAAATGTCATGGGCACTTCACAACACCTTCACAAAAATGACAAACAATTTCAAATGTGTTAATATATGATTTCTTGTATCCATAATAACCCTAGAGTGAACTTTCTAATGTGCCTGCAAGCGTGGTTCTTCACAAGAATAATGCCTACGTTCAAGATAAAGCATTTCAAAAATCAAGATGCTTGCTCTAGTGGGCATTTTGGTTTTCAAAATGTCTTGGCTTTTCTAGCACCCCAATTTGTCTTGCAATATTTGGGTCAAAAAATTGAAGAGGAAGGTTGAAAAACTAAGGTGGTAGGTTGGAGAAACCCTAAAATGCAAGAGTTGAAGGATCAAGAGGCAGGTCATAGAAGGTAGGTTAGAGAGGAAAAATCTTTAAGTGGTGGGATGGGGAGCTTGATGAGGACAAGTAGGTTGTGATTCAACACTTTGGATATGTATTTAAGCAAATGAAACATTGTAACAAAGAAGATGTGTCAAAAGTGTTTTTCACAAATGTGTAACACACATAAAGAAGGTATGAGGTGAAAAGTGTCATGCAACTTAGTACAATATAGTGTCGCAATGCATCTCATCAAAGGTTGATCTCAAGTCTTCACACTCAAATCAGGACAAATTGTGCAAGCCACTTTATTGTTCTAGGTTTTTTAGGAAAAAATTGTGAAAAAATAGTTCAGCATTGCGTTTGTTGGATGCAGATGTAGGTTTGTGAAAAGTAAGGAAGGGGGAATGGAAGCAAAAGAAGGAATGAGAATGAAAGAAAGAGAGGGAGGGAGGAGGTGGAAAGTAAGTTCTTAAGGTGTGGCAATGATTGCAATAGCCTTTTTACCATCAAGCTTCAAGGTCAATTTTGGACTACCTATTAACCAAATGGGACATAACATATCACTACAACTTGATCATCCTCTTCAACAAGCCAGAATTGTTAAGAAAGTATCATGGGCTACAAGGAATAGGTTGTGTTAGTTCATTATTTTTTCCTCCTTCACTCTTGCAACATGTCTTGTGAATTAAATGTTTTTGTTATGGTGTGGTTTTTTTATTCTTCATTAGAAAATAGCAATCACTTTGGTCTAGATTCTCTTCTTCAATTGTCGCTAGCTATCCCTCATTGTGTCTTTTGTATTTCGCATGGAAGACATCCACCACCATTTTTGATTTCCTTGTAAAAATATGTTCACAACCAATTAAAAAGGGATGGTGTTCTAGAATTCAAGATTTCAAAGAAAGCCCTTTTCTTCCAAGTGTAAATAATCACACCTCTAAAAAGCTTGCAAATGATCAAGAGATTTGTAAAATAAACCATAATAGTCATAGAAAAACGAACAAAAATGAATCACAAATTCACAAGAACTTATAATTAAAAAAATGTTGACTTGGTTAAGGGTTTCCTTTTTGTTTTCTTGGAAAATCACACATGTTTGGCCTTCCCAAATCCTTTTTTTAAAGAATACAAAAAAAGAATATGTGCATGTCAAACATGAAAGTCATTTACTGTTGTCATGGGCTTTGTTTTATGCTTGGCAATTCTATGTCGTGCACAATCCTCAATGGATCTATGATCTAACTTTTGTTTCCAATGCAAACTTTGAAAAATGGATCTTGTTGATTGGTTTGTTTTGCTAGTGAATGTGCATGTCTAAAGTTTGAAAAATATTTCTTTAATTGTTTGAACAAATTTTATGGCAATCAAAAGATAAATATGGTTTTTGTGTCAAATAGTGGCATGACAAACCAATTTCATTCAAGCTTTGAGATCCATCTAAATTTTACTTATCTTGTGAATAGACATTACTAGTAAATATATATGTCTTGCACAAAATAACTCAATTGGTTTGACATCTAGCAAGCATGCAATTTTGGCATTATTCATCATTCTGCATTTGTTATACACCTAATCATGGTCAATGCAAACATCTTGTCATTTTGATGGAGGGATAACAAGAGCATGATGACATACATCATCCAAGCTTGAAGGAGTTTTATGTAATTCATGTGTAGTTTCTTGAGCTATGTTTCTTGAATGTTAACTAACATCATGATTGAATTTTTTTATTACTTGTGGAAATTTAAAAAGCAAATTTTGTAAAATTATTTGTCCAACAAATTGGGGTTCGTTATTACTTACTTCCTTACACCTTCTATTAGGAGTTGATGAAGTTAGTGGTTAGTCATGGCACTTCATTCATTATTATTCTTGGTGAAGGTGACCACCTAATCCTTTGTGAGCAACTCTCACAAGGTTATGATTGCACTCATTGTCACGTTACCTTCAAATTGTTGTTATGGAGATGTATTTATAATTTCAAAAACAAACTTTTACGATTATAAGTTAACTTAAAAATTATGGTGTAAACATCAAGATGAAGAATTCATGATTATATTGTGCACATGTATGTGTTGGATTTTACAATAGATAATAGTCTGCACAACAACAAATCAAGCTAAGATGAAGGTAACTAACACTTATGATGGTGCAATAATGATATTTTTGAATGACCCCTTATCATTCTATTATGAAAGACTTGGACAAAAAAACTTAGGACAAAGATGTTTGAATATATGGTTTTGCCCAAAATCTTGAACAAATTATTACATATTTGTCTACACCCATCGTAAGGAGCTAAGGAAAGCAATGGGGGAGTCATGCAATTCATTGTGCTACTATTGATGATGAAGGTGATGCTCTGACACTTTGTGAACAACACTCATAAAGTTATGACTACATTATGAATTTTCATCTTTGACCTTTAAAATGTTGCGGAGTTGGTTAAATGGTTGGAACATATGAATGTTTTTCATGATATATTAAATTCTTCAACATTGTGACAAGGTTGATCAAATGAGAAGCTCAATATTGTAATCATCAATGCAATGTGTTATTATGTAAGAAGATTATGAAACCCATTCTACATGGAATCATCAAAATGGATTAGATGGTAGATATACTTGGTGTGTTATTTTCAAAATGTGAATGTACCATCCTTGAAAGGACAATACTTTGCGTACATGATGAACTTGCATGATAGTATTTTTTTTGATAAAATGTTCTATGGCCAACTTGTAGCATGTGTACATTAATATGTTTTGTTGTCAACTTACAACATTTGATTACAAATTACATATATAACTTCAAAGAAATCACACTCTTGTGGAAGACATAAATGGATATAGTGATATGGGATAAAGCATTGCATGTTTCATGCTTGCATCTTGGAGGGCAACTTTGTGCAATTCTTTGTTACCAAAAAATCTTTCACAAGCCAATGGTTCAATTGGAAGTTTTGATAAATAAAAATGATTATCTCACATATCTAACATAAACTTGGGGACTATCCAATATAAGCAATTTGATTAATGACTTGTGATATGAGAAATGACTTATCATGGGTGGGGTGACAAGTCTAGTTTTTCCTATGATATTGGGTGGGTATTTGCCATTTTTCATGGGGAAAATCCAAATGAAAAAAATTGTGTGAGTTGAATATTACAAACATCCACAAAGTAAATAAAACTCAGCACTAGGACCCATGTTTGGTCATAAGGAGGGTGAGATTTTTTTTAAACAATGAAAAATGTAAATTGGGCTTAAATGGGGGGACTAAATTTTAGATTAGCACAAAATTCCAAATTTGGTCAAATTTGAATTTCACTTTGTCATTTTTGTCCCTTCCATCTTGTGATGACATGCATTACAAGCCACAACCTTTAATTATATGGACAATGGTGATTTTCATCCATGGATGTTATTTCATCCATGTTATGAATTTTATGATTTGGTCAAATTTGTGAATTTAATATAGGTGATATCTTACATCATTCATGTTTATCATGCTTAATTTTCAATCCTTAAAACATGAACAATTTATAGATATTATCATGTTTATTCATGGAAATCAATTTCATCCAAACCAAATAATTTTTTCACTATGTTGGTAATAAAGAAAACAATTTGTACACAAACAAAATGTAGTCCAATGTTGCAAGAAATGGAATATTAATATGGTAATGATATGCAAGGTAAACATATAAGATGAAAGTCCAACGGACATCCTTAGACGAACGAAAGTTTGTGGATAGACGGAAATTGGCGACACGATGTCAGAGGTCACGACGCCACAGAGTGCCTGTGAGCTTCATGGCGATGGCCAACGGCAACGCGACATTGCAAGGCTGCAAGCTCACGTAGCTGCAAAAGTTGTAGCTCATGTCACTACAAGTTACAACAACGATGGCGCCCGATGCTGCACTATAAAGCAACATGGCAAAAAAATTATTTTATTTTATTTTATTTTATTACTCAGCAATTTCAAGAGTCTTCAACCGCCACAAGAGCGTGCGTCTCTATGCTTGAAAGAGAGAAAAAAAAAGTTTTGAAACATGCTCCAGGATCTCAACTCTATTGGCAAAAATGTAACAACACAAGCACAAGCTCCCTCATATAGCAACGCAAGCTCCCTCTGGCAACAACAACACTAGCAGTAGCAGCAATAGTAGCAACAACTCCAGCAGCAACACCAACAGCAAAAACTCAAGAACTTAAAGGCAAAAGAAATTTGTCGTTTTCAACATTAAACAACAAATAGTAGAGTTTTTCTAGAATTGAATTACAAAGAAGGAATGAACATGTAATGTATGTAGACGGTGGCCATGCAATAACCACCATGAACATCTAGAAATTCAATCTGATTATGGAGGAAACTCTCCTAACAAAGGAATTTTTAAAAAACTAAAAAAAGAAAGTAAGGGCTTGGCCTTTTATATAGCCGCCAACAAACTAAAACCCTAAGTACCTAATAGCATCCTAAACCCTAAGACTGTACATTAACCCTAAAAGGCATGATGGGCATGCCCGTAACTAACCATCATGTATGAGGCCATGTACGGGCATGACAAGTGTGTGATGAATTTGTTGGTCTTGTGTATATTATTTTTTAATACCTCTAATTGGGCACTTAAACATGTAATTTGATACTTTTGATGGAGCAACATGGTATTAAAACATCATGCATTTTTTTATGAGAGATTCATGAACTATGCTTTGGTTTACCTATTAAACATCCTTATGAGCATATTACATTTATAAGTGAAATCTCTTTGTTGAAAATTTGGTGTGAACCTTGTTCTATTGATAGGCACATTATGAGCTATTCTCTACAACATTCCTTGTTTTCTTTTGCTAGATGAAACACTTGGGTGCATGAACATTGTTTTATAACAACATCTAGCTAGTTGAAGGAACCAAGGACCCAATTAAATCAATACATAATAAAAACTCTAAATTCCAATATTGAAATTAATCTTTTTTTGGGAGTTTTTTTTACTAAGTTAAATAAAATTTTGATTTTTTTTTGTTTTCTTGTTGGTTTTGTTCAAATGTGGTCCAAATTTTTATATCAATTTTATCAATATGACCAAACTTGATCTAGTATCATATGTAAATAAGTTAGGAAGAGTCCCAACTTCAATTCATGGAAGTTCAAAATGGAGATCATCCTCATGAGAAACAATCAATGGAGGTTTGTTAGTCTAAGCATTACAAACTAAATATGTATTGATGGAGTGAAACATGAAACATTTGATGAAAGAAAATCAAGGCTTTAACCACTAAATCTTAGATTATCCAATGATTATAAGTATTAGAACCCACAACAAGCATGGAGATTTAATTTAGAACAATAACAAACCATAAACAATGCAACAAGATTCATGTTGAAAGACAAGCTTGTGGTAGCACAACTCATTGACAAAATACCTTTGCCATATTCAAGAAATATAGTATGAACTAGCAAACATTGGTTGAACAACATTTTATGTTAAAGTTGTGGAACAAATTATCAACAAGCTATAAATCTATTTTCCAAAGTTTTAGTGACTAAGCTCAATTGCCTACCTTCAACAAATTGTTAGCACAACTTCTACAAGAGGAGGCAAGGCATCTCCACCAAGTGTAGGACCTAACATTGATAGCCAAGGAGGAGGCTTTTGTAATCAAATTCAGACAAGGCAAAAAACACATCTAACAATTCATATGGGAGAAAGAAAGTAAGCCCATGCCGTTATTGTGGATCAAACAATCATGTCATGTGTCATGTTGTCACAAATCAACGTAAAAGATGGCACAAGAACAAATGAACACCAAACCAAAGGACACTTGTAGCCATATCCAACTTTTTCATTAAATGCAACCATTCAAGAAATTGAAAATGATAATATTAAAACATATAGTTGTAGTCTAGTACATATATTTGATGTAGCTTTTAGTGCTATAGATCTAAAAAAAGAAGTGGACTAGTTGTTGGATTTAGGTGCATCAAGACACATGACAAGAAATGAATGTGTCTTTGCAAATATAGAATATAAAAAAGGATTAACCTATGTAAAAATAATAGGAAAACATAGTCTAGCAATTAAAAGTAGAGGATATGTAAACCTTTTATGTGCAAATAAGGAAATAAAAATATTAGGTGTTTGCATATCCTTCAACTTACTAATAACCTATTATTTATAGGTTGAATTGTTGATACATGTTTTGTGATGATGTTTGACAACAAAAAATGTTTGGTTTTAAAAAACAAAGCGTAGATTGTGGCATAGGGTATGCATGATAACACAAATTAAATCTACTAATTCCACCGCAATGACCCAAAGTTTCAAATATAGAAATCGAATGCCCAAACATAACAATGTTATGGCACAAGAGACTCAATCATCTCAACTACCAGAATTGAGATTCTTAGTCAAGTAGTTAGCAAAGGGCATACCACTTATACCAATGTGCATGGAACTTGTGTGGAACTTTGCCAACAATGTGCATGGAAGGCAACAACACCACAAATGGGCCATCAAAAAAAGTGAATGTTGAACTTCCCAATCGCTTGAATTCATTCATATCAAATTTGTGGCATGATCAAACCAACGTTATGGGTGGTGCTCACTACTTTATGATTTTCACAAATGATTATAATTGTTGCAATTGGGTTTATTTTCTAAAACTCAAGTCTCAAATGTGCTTCAATGTTTCAAGTTTTCCAAAGCTTTTATAGATCAAAGTTTTGCAGAGTGACAAAGGTAATAATTATTTTTCGAAAATCTTGTCATTATTTGCAACAACCATCGCATTAAGAGAGAACTCATAGAAGGATATTCTCCACACTATAATGACCTTGCACAATAAAAGAACAAGACATTGTTGGAGAAGGCAATGTCCATGACATTTGATGTTCAAACCTCACAACATATGTGGATTGAATCCATCAACACATCAAACTTCCTCACCAATCAATCACCTATTCAAACTAACTTTAGAGGGGTGAATGCATGGTTGAATGGCTCATTTTTGTGACCTTGTTTTGGTTTTTACAATGCCCTTCTTATTTCAATGTCTTTTAGCAAAACATATATTTTTAAATTTAATAATTGGGATTTGGTTCTAGAATAACAACTTGATTATGAAAACATGTGTAATTATTTTTGACAAAAATACACCCTTTTTTGCAATGGAATTTGGAAGTCCAAAAATATGGATCAGTTGACTAGTTCATGGTAATTGAAAAGTTCATATTGATTTTCATTCCAAATTCCATATAATATGTGGTGTAACATGAAATAATATATGTGTATGTGGAAGTCATCCTTGAAAAATTGTAGCCAAATTCTAACTAAAGACTTTTGATTGACCAAAATTTTATGAGTCCATTGAATTGTTGTTTGTATTTTTAAGTTTCAATTTTCTTTTCCAACAAGTGCATTTTTTTTTAATCCCTACAATCAAACTTTTATTAATATGGATTTTATTGGTTCATTACCCACCACATCATCCCCATTTAACCAATGGTACCAAATACACTACCAATTTAACACTCTAGAATAATTTTCATATGGGTTTCTTTACATTTTTAAAAAAAAACACCAAATGAACCACACAATCACCCAAAGTAACCCCTTCCAAAGAATTACAAACAAGGAACTTGACTTGAAAAAAGTTTTATATATTTAATAATCTAACATATATGCACATTTTAGTTTTAAAAATGACCATATTTTTTTTGAAGACTCAAAAATGCATGCTAGTGGGTTATGATGATGAAACCAAGGGCTATCACTACTACAATCTAAATATACACACATTGTTCATTAGTAGTGATGTAAGAATGAATGAAGGTTATTTTGGGCATGTCTTTGCTATAATTGTTGGACAACCAATTTGTTACGTTGGAGCCTATCACCAATAAGTTTGTTATGATCAATGTATAAGACCCATCTTCAAACTTTACAAGGGAAGAACTTTCATTTAAATACAATTACATATTCACCCATCGAAAACTCAAGAACAACTCATAACACATCCCACCAACAACACTAATAACTTTTGACCTTACAACAATGGACCTTGTTGATCACCAATGGGAAAACACTTTAACAATTCATAACTGGGTCCAAATTCTTTAAGGTGTACCAATAAGGACAAAAAGGACCTAGTCCTTAATGGAGTCCTTTTTTATCCTCTATTTTGATCCCCATCAATATTAATGAGCAAAAATGTGTCAAATATTTTATAAGTACCATATTTTAAACCACTACAATTCTAGATTCCATCAATCTCATCCATTTTGTGCCTTTATATGGTCAAATAGGACTTTGTAAATTAGTATAAAAAGGATAACACTATGACAATATTTTGGTACTCCTTAAAGAATTTGGACCCAACTAGTGTTATGAATCATCTAGCTTGTTTCAAATTGGCAGTTCTAATACCACCACTTAATGTGCTAGTGATCCAAATTCATAACTCCCATGCATTCTAATCACATGAAATCCTTTTATTCCATATTTAAAAACTATGTTGCTCACATAAAATCTACCATTGAGCCTAAGGAATTCACATAAGCAATGATAGATCCAACTTGGCATCACTTGATGGACAATCTACAGTAAAAGTATGATGCGTTAAAACAAAATGGATGTTACAATCATTATTTTTTTGCAAGTGATGTAATGTGAAATCTCTAATGTTCATTTTTATTAAATTAATTTTGTTTAATCAAATCAAACATTACTACTTTTTGAATTAATCAAAAGGAACAAAATTAATTTTATTGTTCAAGTAACAATGATTATACAATCATCTTAGTTACAATTTAGTAGTGGAAATGACATATTTTTGTTGTAGTGTTTGTTTGTCACTTCTGATGGTTAAAACCCTCCAAATCACTTCATTTTTAGTTTTTGACAAAATTTAGCCAGTAAAAAAAGGGCTGCTCCCATGATCTCTCTATCCCATTAAAAGTTGTTGGATAAGGTACAACATAAAAACAAAAGCATATCACTATTACATGATAGCAACCAAGCAAATTGTGGTCTCCAAGGAATTAAAAAATCAAATTTGACAAATGCATAGATAGACCCAAATACTTAGTTCTGATATGCTCACTAGATTTAGAGCCCAAGATCAGAATATTAGGATCAAAAATTGCATCATTCCAATAAGTATCCCCTTTGTTATAGTGGAGGTATTAGCCCACAATGTGTGGGGGTACCACTCTCAGGGCTGGGACATTCTTGAAATAATGGACCCCTGAGGTTGGGTGAAACACCCACTTGCTCCTGATGACACATTATGTAGTATAATATGCACCCTTTGGTTTGCACACAACACATGGAATATATTCAAAGGAAAGCCACACTTAGCTGTGGCTAATGGCAAAATCATCTCCAAAGCTGTTAGTTGTTAACCCAGGATTATGTAAACCAGAGACACAGGTCACCCCAAACAATTATTGGTGCATATAAACTCTGATCATGATGTGCTCGATAATGGTTCATTGTGCAGTTATGAATACGGAAAGGCTATGCATCATGCATGTGGTTCACAGACAACCCTAGCAGAGTCTGTGAAAGTGGCTACTATGACCGGCAGGTGTAATAATTTTTTGTCATTCCACAATGTGAGTCATGGTTTCATAAGCCAGTTGCAGTGAGCTTGGCACTGAAAAGAGCAATCTGAAAAGACCCCACCCCAAAAAAGAAAAAAGAGCCATCCAACTTTTTGGATTTTCTAATAAACTAGAACACTCAAATTCTTTCTTGTGGCCACATCCGCCTTGTTGCTTTTGTATGCCTGAAATGTAGCTGCGTACAAAAGCGGGTGGATTTGGACTTCAACTTTTTGCAATCCTTTGTTTTGGTTGGTCGCCTTTTAGTTTGTACCCTGCAAATTCACAGAATTGGTGCAAGGAATGGCGGGGGGATGTTAAATACCTTTGCACATCCTTTGTTTTGGTTGGTTGCCTTTTAGTTTGTACCCTGCAAATTCACAAAAAAGTTGCGAGCAACTTTAATTTTTGTTTGTTTGTGAAAGCTCATGACGGTGGTGCATTGTGGAAAAGATCATTTTGGTCCATACACCTTTTCAGACATTCCAGAGAAAGTCATCAGAATTGGTGGTCCTGTTGTTTGTAATGTTAATGATTGTTAGCTTGGCTGACCATAGCTAAGGTATTTGTTGTTTGTGATTATCTTTGCTGCATTCAAAGACTGGGTTGGGGTGAGGGAAGGGGGTGCAGACAAAGAGATAACTTCACCTGATCTCTTACAATCTCAATGAGCACTAGTGGGGCATTACTGAAAGCCAATAGCCAATCAAAGGAGCCCTTTGGAAAGCTAAGTTCAAGGCTCGGCTTTACAAGGTCACCCAGGGGAAAAGATAGGAAAAGAATAGACGTCATTGGGGGTGGGCTTGGAAAGCCAACTCCAAAGTATAACTTTTTTTTCTCTCAATATTTGATGTCATCATTGGATGGTGATATATGAATGTTTATGTGGTCATAGAGCCTCCCCAAGGCTACTCCAACTTGTTGCTTTTTGGCCTTTTGGAGAGGTCATCATTGGAAGGAGATAGGATTGGTCATGTGGTAGTCCTATTGCCTGCTTAAGACTGTTCCAAGTTGCATTTTTGTCTTTTAGAGACGTCATTCACCAGCAGAGATGGAACAAAAGATTTGGGTGATGTCATCTGTGTATTGGATGATAGATCAAAAGTAGTTTAATAGGGGCCTGAATGAAAATACCGGTCCTTTTTGGACCCTCTCCATGTTAGCCCATCATGACCATCTACTGATGGCAAAATTCAGACAATGGCTTAAAGCATCTCCAGCGGTGCTCAGCATGCAACCCTGCAAAATTGTTTTTCACATCCAAGTTTAGTTATTTAATTTTTTGCAACCCCACCCATAAAACTGAAACTGGGATAGCAAATAGGTGGGGAACTACTGATAGCGAACCACCTGGGCCAATCATTATGATAGGCCAATCAAAAACACTGAGCGGCAGTCACATCATATTTATTACACTCTTTTGTGCAGGTTCACACCCTTGCTGCGCCCTTTATCAGCTACAGCAAATTTTGTAATCATGCTGAGCCTAAACAGGTTTCCTGAGCGAAACCGGCAGATTTTGACTTTTCTTCATCGAATTTTACTGTGCTGGATCACATACTGAGCACCGCTGGAGATGCACACAATGAATTTTGGTTTCGCAGACCCGAACCACTACATTATAAAGGCTGAATAGCACAATATATGAGCTAGGGTGCAGCTCTCCTCTCCCCCCACCCCCTCCCAAAAAAATTGCCCTGTTTTTTAAATGGGTAATTTTGGTGCAAAAAAGTGATTTTCTGGTGTAAATTCAACTAATTTTTCTTTTCTATGAAAATTTTGGCAAATTTTTAATATCACAAAATGGTAAAAATTACCTTGGTTGGGTGTCTTGAGGAAAAAGTTCAGGACAAAATTATGGCACAATATGTCAATTTCTGGTCCTAAGTCACGCTTGCATACCTGTGACCTAAAGAGATTGAAATTTGGCATTGGATCCCATGTTATTGATGAGATTTTTGTTAGAGGAAGGAACCAGGACCACATCTATTTGGGGGAAATGGAGATGGGGAAAGACGTCAAATAAAGACTTCTTTTGACTTTATGTTGTGAAGAAACCGGGAACTGTCACAATTGAGGTCCCACAAGCAATGCTGTGCTCTATCATCTTACTGTAGATCCATGCACACGAGATGCAAATGTTGAGGTTTTGTCATGTTTCCCAGCAGACTAATTGGCCACAATTGGAACACTTGAGGTTTTGTCGATACACATTTCCAGCCAACCAATTGGCCACAATTGAAAGTTGGAACACTTGAAGTTTGTCGATACACATTTCCAGCTCACTAATTGGCCACAATTTGAACACTTCCAGTTCTGCCATAAACAGGGTGATTGACAATGCAGGCCCTCTTCCAAAACTGTGGGTTTCACAAAGAAAGTATATGAATAAAATGAGCAAAGAAAGTAGACAGGCGGATACTATATGTCAATCTTTCCAATAAATGTGGCCCAATTCTTTGAAAAATCATATCATAGCATATACAATATGACATTACAATCCTCCCAACAACAAAAATCTTGGCATTGTGTAAGGAGAGGTAACATATTTACGGGGACTAATATTGCAATCAACTACAGTTTCATATGTTCCCTTCCAGAAAGCCATATATGTTTCAAGACCCACACGGCCATTGCATTTTTTGTGACCTTGGAGCATGAACTTTGAAGGTGAAAATCAGTGCTTTCCAGATGCCAAGCTTCTTCACATTTTTTGGAAAAGTTCATGAAGCATTTGTGTTGCCAACACTAGTCTTTATTTATCAACAAAAGAGAACAGGGGGATCAAGGCCCAGACCAAATTGCATCATTCTCACCTTCTGTCAAAATCTTGTACATCTAAGGATAAGCTAACAAAAGATAATCTGCTGCATGTTTTGCAGTCAAGAACTTGAATTGCCTACAAACTAAGGACCATGAGACCTTCATGAAGATGTCTAAAAGCCCTGCTGGCACACTACCACTGATGGAGTTTCAGGAGCCCTACAACACTTTGGTTACACCACCCCTTGAGACAAGAGCAGCAGCTGCTGTGGATGCTGTCGGTACAATTCCTGCAAAGACACCAGGTTTTGAAAGGTGCAGCAGGCTGCACAGAAAAGCCACACTTTCACACATTATTGCCTATTCCCAGAGTCATCCTGCATGCTCTCAAAACATCAATTACACATAAGAAAAACCAACGGGCATAATAGGCACAAAGTAGTAAGGAGTACATACGGGGCCAGAAACTCAGCAAAAGTGGATATGGCACCAACAACTTCAGAGTAGTTGTCTGGGGATGCAGGTGCTGTCAGCTGTACCAGGTGCAACCCAGGTGTCACAGGCACTGCCTCATCTAGAGTATGCATTTTAGGCAGTCGGTTTACAGCTGTCACACTAACAGTAATGTTGACATTGACAGGGATTGTTCGATGAAATTGGAAGGAAAAGCCAGAACGCAAGAGTTCATAATCTAACTTGTAACCAAGTGCATACATAAAGCGGAGTGCACTGTTGCCAATTCCAGATTCAAGCACAGGCCGCACGAGAGCTGGTAACTGCTCAGCTCCTGCTCCTCTCATTGCACCCCCTGTGTGTCGCACCCTCCTGCACCCAAACCCTCTCCAAAAATAGCAGTCAAGCTCAATGTAATACAGTTTTGGGAAATCAACCATAAGGAACCTATGGTGCAACATGGAAGCTTACAACTGGTCAGACACCATGTAAGTAGTGGTCTTGGATATCAGTAACTTCTTCTTTTGTCAGATGTCCAACTACATGAGAACAACATTTCTAGAACAAACATGTGTCCTCCCCTCCCCCAGTTCCCCCTCCCAACTATTAGTGAAAAGAAAAATGGCAGTCTAGGCAACAAGCTCAATATGGATGTGCTCCAGAGGTTGTCAAGAACGAGACACTTACCAAACAGGTTCTGGTTGGGTCAATGAACATAAAAGGTGGACTTCTGATGGAACAGCCCCTGGAAAAGGACATTGTGATCACCATTCAAACACTTGCTCACAATCCACATTGATTGATACACCCAGCTTCCATGTGTCTAATGCTATTCACACCACATAATTAAATTTTTCACACAACATGCAATTCAAATCATGAATTGTACAGCAGACAAGAAGGTTTGAGCAGGGTGACAGACTTACCCAAATTTGGACCCGTCTTGAGACAGATTTCATGAACCTTCACAGTTTCCCTTAGGCCCCCACAGAGACCCTGTAGTAGTACCTCCAATGCATCCACATGCTGTTGACATAACAAGGGACCCATGAATTGCAAGTAAGTGAGAGATATCTACAATTATTTTTTACTGAGAAAAGTTAGAAAAATTATCAGCTGGAATGCAATGTTTCTGCACTGCACCCTGCACCAATGTGTCCTACTTGTCCCATTCTACTCTCCACTTGGTAATGTATTTTGACCAAGTAGAGAGGAGTGTCACAATGATGCATGAGACATTTTTATGGTGAAACTTTGGTGCAGGTGCAGATGCAGGAACATAGCATTACAGCACATTACAAACCCACTGATGAACAATAACAGCTTCTGCTGCTCCAAGTCACAAGTCCAAAGAAATCATCATACTCTCTGAGAATATCCCTACCAAAAAAAAAAAGTAGGATTGCAACAGGTTGCCATTCAAATCACAATAAAGTCCCCATACATAGGAATCACGACAAAAGGATTTCAAGATTGTCCACATAATTGCCATTCAGACAGACAATTATCTACAGACTACATGTTCATTTTCCATCCTATAAACTAGAATCCCAACCAGATAATGACAACAACCAAAAAATAAACTGCAAGAACCAGTTTATTGCTCGAGCAGACAGCAACAACTAGCAAATTATATGGCAGTTGAGACATCTTGCTCTTGATAATCAAACAATAAGCCCATGAAGAATTGACTGGTAATAGTACTCCACATGACACACTACAAGGATTCACAAAACAAAAATACAGGCGCAAACATGACTGAGGGATTCTGCAAACACCCAAAACAGCAAGAAAAACATGAAATGAGACAGACATTTCACAGTCGGTCATTCACTCATTCAAGAGCACAAGAACAACTAACTGTTCCACATAGTACTAGTAGTGCAGGAGAGGAAGGGGAATGAGAAATCACGAAAGAGTGCATGCCTCTATATAGCACCAAACCCACAGCTGAAACAGGAGGGCCCACATGATCTAGTGGCCTCTCCTCTCATCATCATCCATGCTCATACATCCACAAGAATCAACCTCGAAACAGAAGCTGCAAAAGAACAGAAAAAAGGAAAAAAAAGAAAAAAGAAAAAAAGAAGAAACAGGGGAAGAAGATAAAAAGGAGAGCTTGGCAGGAAAGGTTTAGGGTTACATCAGACCTTGGCTTCTATGATGCCCTGCACCACGCACTCCATGCCGCAGCAGCAGCAGCCGTGTTTGCGAAGAAGTTGAAAAAGAAGAAAGATCTTTCTTCGTAGCCTTTTTTGGTCGATCGTCCACCACCCTAATTGCTCTTTCTTTCTTTCTTTTTTTCTTGGCGCCTTCCTCCCCCCCCCCCCCCCAAACACCCCTTCCTGCCCCTCTCCTCCCGACCCCACAAAACGGGAAAAAA
>Ga0116227_10007654_pt1 | contig 20925 bp, 17 predicted proteins | sample S1TSphgellanicum_FD_89693 | JGI IMG/M metagenome (GOLD analysis project Ga0116227, IMG submission 89693) | Host-associated microbial communities from peat moss isolated from Minnesota, USA - S1T2_Fb - Sphagnum magellanicum MG | ecosystem: Host-associated > Plants > Peat moss > Unclassified...
ACTAGACACATTATTCTTGTTATGAAAAAAAAAAACAATAAATATACAATGTTATATTTATATGGGACAAGGGACCTAACTTAAACCTTAAACCTAATTTTAAGCTTAACCTTAAACCTTTGTTTACTTTATATTGATTTTAATATGGTTGATTTCAACTTAATAATAAAATATCCTATCCATGGTTTGGTGGTTAAATTATGGTCTAACAATGAACAAAACATCAGTATCCTTGACATTTTATAAATTTTAGTTATTGATTTTCAATAACTTTGACTATGGTAGATATCTACCATTAACCATGGATATTGATGAACCATGGTTTGACAACTATATTGTGCTCTAATAATGAACAGAACATTAATACCTTTGGCATTTTATGAATTTGAATTATGCACCTCACTCTTACATTCAAATTTTAAATATTTCAACCTAGATTTGAAAGATATTAATACATAAACCTTACATTTTTCTCCATTATTTAACCATTATTTTCATTCACTTAAATATATTATTATTATTTATTAAACCTCAATTTTTTTATCATGTATAAAAAAATTAAAAAAAATCCAATTTAAATTTTTTTCCATTTTTGGTTAAATGTATTAAGTGTTCAATTTTAAACAAAATATATATTTTAAAATGAAATTTTTGTGTTGAAATTTTTCCATTCCCCAAAAAAAGATATTAGTTTTTATAAAATATTTTCTTGAGAAAAAATCTTCATTAAGTCACCATATCATAAAAGAAAAAAGACATCCACTTTCTCCAAGCACCCCATCCCACACCACCAAAAGATTATTTCTTTGAAAAATAAAAAAAATCCCACTTTCTCCAAACACCCCATCCCACACCACCAAAAGAATATTTCTTTGAAAAATACCAAACTTTTCTTTCCCATGCCACCCAAGAAACAACCTTTTGGGTTAATCCCCATCCAAAACAAATTCACCTATCCCAATTCCTTAAAAAAAACCTTCTTTGAAAAAGGATGGAAGTACCCCATCCTCCCTTCCTCACCCAAAAAAAACTCTTTAAAAAAAATTTTAAAAAAAAAAAACCTTTCATCAATTTTTTTTAAAGCTCCATTTACAACTTGTAATTTTTTCAATTTAATTAAATTATCCACTCCTTATACATATTGAAACCCCATAATAATTATTGAAAAAAACCCATGCGAGATGGGAAAAAAAAACCTCCCTTTGCTTTCCCTAAATTTTCACCTATAAACCCCATTCTACCCCCACCCAACTTTATAAACTAATCATGTTTGCCCCCTGCATGCTTGATAAAACCTAAAATCATACATGCATATCTATTATCTTAAGACAATAATAAATTTTTATAACATAACAAGCAACAACAATACCCAAAAAAATCAATTAAAAATGAATTTCATCATAATTTTTGTTATTAAAATTTCATCAAAGCTATATTGAAGGTTTAAAATAACATCAAATTAATTTTAAAAAGTTATATTTCAAAACGAATTTTATATTAATATTAATATTTATTTCAAAATTGACATCTTTTATCTTAATCAATTCTTGCATAAATTTTCAAATCTCCTTTTAACAAGATTTAAAGGAATTGAGCTGAATTATTTGTATGTTTATCAAACAAATTTTGTTTTAAAAAATTACTCATATGAATTTTTTTAACATTTCATAGTGATATGAAACCTTGTAATACGAAAAAGCAAGTAACAACCCCAAAAAAAAAAAGATGATATAGAGACATGGTTAAATCAGTTACCCAACATTCATATTTTGAAAAGAAACCCAACAAATGGATGGGTAGATTTCAAAACAACATCAATTGGATGGCTGCACCCAAAATCTACACATGCCCATCCATTAGCTTGGGGCAATAAAAAACTTACACGCAAACCTATAACTTTATTCGTTCAGCTAACTTTTGATTCTCCGATCCCTATACCCGCTCAGAAGGTGTTTCCACAATGCCTCTGCAGGAAAGAGTCAATAATTATTTTATTTAATTTACAATGAAAAAGAAAAGAGAACAAAAATATGATTAATTCTTTTCTTTAATGTTCTCCCAAATGATATAAATTAGGCACCATTATTATATGTAATAATTGATGCTCTTGATTTATTCTAGCCCTTGCTTGTTACAATGAAGGGAAAAAAATAGAAAAAAGAAAAAAGTGGAAATTTGTGGATGAGTCTAGAAAATAGGTGCTCGCCAGAAACCGGCGAGCTTGCTTGCTCTAGTAGCTTGCAGGTCGGTTCTGGCGGTGGTGGTGCAAACTGCAAACCCTCGCCGTTGTGGATTTTGGAGAAGGCTCTCGCTCAAGCTTCTTCCTCAAGGAGACTCTTTGTCCAGCAACGGCAATTGCTTGCAGTGCTATCTCATTTGAGCAACTGGAACCGTTGTCTGCTTTCCTCTTGCGGAGATCTTCACGTCGGTGTGATAAGTTTCTGAACTCGTCACAAAATTACTACCATACCATTTCCAGTGTAATTGGATGATCGAACCCTCTCCCGATGTGTGTGTCTTTCGATCTCTTTCGCATCAACTTCCATGAAGCAACATCAAGCTTTGTGACCTTTTGAAACTTTCGTTTTTCGTGGTTTTTGCTAGGCCTAGGGTTCTGTGCTTGATGATCTATGTATTTTGTTCCGTTTTCACCAGTTTTGTGATAATCCTTTTAGATGAAGAAGTTAGGGTTTTGGATGACAGCAATTCTTGTCGAGTAGTGGAGGATTTTAAGCTCTCGATTTTCTCGCAAAATCCAAAGTAACTGTCCCGAAGTGCGATGTTTCTTTGCCATCTTTTGGTATGCACAGATTACGATACTTGTGATGTATGAGCCTTTTGTGATGCATCTGGTGTCTGTCTTTGTTTCTCACAGTTTTGTGTTTTACAGTCCAGAACCCTTGTGTGTGGGAAAGCTAACACGACACTTCTATAGGAGCTCGAGAACATGTCTGTTGCTTTCTGTAAAGCATTCTTAAGGACAGTTTGGAAATAGATTGATTTGGAGAGTTGCACAAGGGGAACTTGTTGCAGCATCTCAGTCAGTCAATCAATTTGGAAGTAAGCCGAAGTGCTCTATTTCATTGTGGAACTTGGAGCTCATTTGGCACAGCAACTGGGATGATTATCAGACTATGATACTCGTGATTCATTTGATGTCTGGCTATGTTTCTCACAGTTTTGTGTTGTGCAGTCCAGAGCCTTTGTGTATGGAGTTCTGTGACTGAAGTTTTGTGTTGATGCAGCTGCTGACATTTGCTCTATGTTATTTTGGAACTTGGAGCTCATGTGGCATGGCAATGACAATGATTATCAGACAGTGATACTTGTGATGCATGAGACTTTGTGATGTCTGGCTATGTTTCTCATGGTTTTTGCTTTGCAGTCCAGAGCTCTTGTGTGTGGGAAACCTAAAATGGCACTTCTGTAGGAGCTCTAGAATATTCCTGTTGCTTTCTGTAAAGCGTTCTTGAGGGCAGTTTCGAAATAGATTGATTACGAGAGTTGCACAAGGGGAGGTTGTAGCAGTATCTGGTTTAGTTGATCAATCTGGAAGTGAGCTGAAGTTTTCTGCTGATGAAGCTGCTGAAGTTTGCTCTATTTTTGTGTGTGAAACTTGAGCTTATGTGGCATGGTGCTGGGATGATTATGAGTTGCAAGTAGATAACTCCCTGGCTTTGTTTGACTGAATTGAATTTGAGAATGGATGTCATGCACTGTTAGCATTGCAAGTGACATCATAACTTGTAAGTGTGGGTGGTTGTGTGCAGGCAAGCTTTTTTGTGTTGAGTAAAGGTTACAGTTTAGGAAATTGACTCCTCCTTGCACTCCACTTTGCATTTTCTGGAATCTGCAGGTATATGGCGACTACCACACTGCCATTACTCTTGGAAATTTGTAGGTGTAACTCTAGCGGTCTTCTCTACAGTTAGGTGGCTAGTGGCAAGAAAGATTGCAAATTCTGGACACAAGGATTTTTATGAATGTTTAGTTTGGATTATTGTCAATACATGATGAATCATGGCATATTTTGGTTCCTGAAATTGAACACCACACTGCTTTGTCTGGTATTTTGAGTGCAAATTCATTTCTTCAAGAGTTCTTGATGGTGCTAATTTTGGGAGATATACCAAACTTCTTTGATTTGGTAGTGAGTACTGCTCAAGGCAAATTGTTTTTCTTAGTTTAAAAGGAAATGTGTTCTGGTTTCTTGGATTAATTTGCTCTCTCATGGCCGAGTGTTGAGCCAAAGCTTTTTTACATTGTTATTGCAAAGGTCTGAACTCTTTTCTGAGTTCAGGATGACTAGTCTGTTAATTTGGATCACCATAAGGGGGTTGCTCCGTGTCCCAAGGTAGAGATGACAAGGGGAAACCAGAGAGAGAAGGACAGAGAGAGGGCTGCAGCAAGGAATGGGGGAAAGTCCAAAACAAAGGATGATGGTCTCACTCCAGAGCAGCGTCGAGAAAGGGATGCAAAGGCCTTGCAGGAGAAAGCAGCAAAAAAGGCAGCATCTGGTGGGGCTGAGGCGGCCTCTGGCAAAACCAAGAAATGACATCTGTAGGTCATCACCTGTACATCTCAAGAACCAAACTCTGGTACAAGCCTTTCTCATGCCTGGGGATATGCATTCTCTGTCTAGATTCTGCAAATGCTGATGTTTATGGATTTAGATCATTGTTCACATTGACTTGAAAACATGTGATCCAAAATGTGAAAGGCCAATCTGAAATTAGTAGTCCAAGAACTGAGTGTCAGAATGAAATTTGTTTTGTTGACTTGAAGTTTATAGTTAGGTACTGTTGATCACAATTTACAGTCAAAGCAGAATGATGGTGTTGTTGACCCGGTGTTCAAACAGTATATTCTGATACTTTGAAGCTTAAAAAGCGTTGTAGCTTCACAGGAGCCATTGGATATAGAAATATCAGGTCTTTTAGCTTTCAGATATTTTTTGGACAACCTCTGGATTTGGGTTTTGGAAAAGGAGTTGATGAAAAGGAATGGATTGCATTGCATTGTTTTAGGTTCACAGGATGCAGGGAGTGAGAACAAGGTTCGGAGCTTTTCATAGAAGAGGAAGTAGATTGCATGGTCAACTCAAGTAAGGCATTCCGTACATTAAATGTGGGGTATGCTGGTGTGAGCTTCATACCCTGCATTGTCAAAACAATTGAAAGTAGGTTGTGGTGCTTGTTGCAGTCCAGCTTTCTGGACTTGTTTTATGGAGTTTATGGTGTATGATTGTGGTGGTCTTCAAATTGCCAATGTTACCCATGTCCTTTGTTGGTAGGGTCGTAGAAGGTGTCTGGTGGGGTGAAGAGGCTAAATGAAGGTCTGTCTTTATCTGAGATTCTGGATATGAGTTCACCCCTGGAAAGCTGAGTCCAGTTATGCATGTGTTGCTTGATTGACAATGTTTTGAGTTTTGCGGGATGCTGTAATAAAAAATCACTGAGAAAGGATACACATGTGGGATTGACAGTTTGTTGCCTTGTGTTCAATCTCACAGTGCTGTGAATCAGGATCATTAATGGGTTATATATGTATGGTGCCTATTTAGTTATATAGTCTACATGTAGTGCATAAATTGAAATGGCACATACATTGGGTATGTACATATGGCACTTAAATAATGTAATAACTTATTGTACAGCTTCATGGCACATTCAAATAGATGGTACATACACATGGCGCAAACACAATGGCACATACATCTCAAGAGTATTTTGTGTATTTGAATGTTAGAACACCTTATCTATTTTGTACACATTTTGTTTGCCATCAGATATGCAGTTTATTATGTGCTTACAAGATGAGTTGTTCTCCCATTACCTTCAGTGCTATTCAGTAGCGTATTCATGTTGTCAGCTTTGGTGTGTAGCATTAATGTTCCCTATAATTGTACAATTGAATACCACATGGAGTGGAACATTGTCTGTTATATATGGTTATCATACATGTCATGATTACATAAGTGGATGAGTTATATTATAATTGGACAATCTATATGTATATCTTATGTAAGTGGCTGAATTACATCCAAATGGACTTTGTCACTTTCTTTGTCCAGACCTGTTGTAATTAGATTGTATGTAGCATGTTTCTGTTATATTTGTTATCTAATATTGCTTCCCACAAAAAGCATTTTTTTGGTGGAATATTTTGTGTCTTTTCTAGCACTTGAGGGCTTATATTTTGTTAAGCAATAATTAGATGTAGTTGATAACCCATTCGTAGTCTGTTTTTAAATTATTGCTTGTGGCATCCTATGTCCTCTTTGAGGTCTCGTCCCAGCATAATCATACTAGTAGCATTTAAAATTATTTGTTTGGTGTTTGCCTAAGTTTGGACTATGCAAATCATCATTAAATTGACATATATAATCTTGGATGTAACTACTTTCTTCCACAAAATGCCCTATCCGTTTTACACTTTACTCTCTTCCACAGAACTTAACTTGATTGCCAAGATCATCCTTTGCTCTATATGTTTTGCCACCACCTTTGTCCCACATATTTTTTGTGGTGGTGCATTTGTTTTCTGGTTCATTTGTCCTCTAAGAACAACATCCTTGATATTATGTTTGTTGATGTTTAGCAAATCAAATGTAATTTCTTCCCCAACTTTTTTAATGGCCCTCAACTTGCCCAATGATTTGTATACATGTATGATTATGTAATTCATTTTACTCCCCCTAAAAAAGGTTTGTTATTTTGGGCAAAATATTTCTTGTCATTTCTAGCAATTGATGGTTTCTAATTTTGCAACTAGTAGTTAGATGTTATCTGGAACCCATTCACTGCGTGGCTTTTAATTATTATTCTTTGCGATATCCTTTGTCCTCAATGAGATTTCCAAATCAACATTTCACATAATTTGTTTTGTCTACACTACACAAATCATCATTGAATTGACATATATTGCCTAGCTTAATTCCTTTGCATGTTTAACTGCTCTCTTCCACCTATTTTAATATGCCTATTCCAAATATTACAATGTGCATCGTTTATCTATTGCAGTTATATATAGTGCAAATCTGGCCATCTAATTTTTTATAACCTAACTACCAGTTGCCCTAGGATTGTTCACTTCTTTTAATGTTTTGCTGCCAGCTTCTTTTCACATATTTATGTGGTGGTGGTACATTCATTTTTTATTTCACATGTCCTTTTAGAAGCAAATCCATGGTATTATGGTTGCCCATCTTTTGAAACTGCTCTCCACATTAATCTTCACTTTTTTGTTTGTGCCTTGCATCTAGTATATTTATGCCATTCAAATAATAAAGTTTAGCAAGTGGAAATTATTGGTTGGGTCTTCAATGATGTGATATCGATTTGAACACCATGTTCCAATTTTTACTATTTGCACCACATTCCATTAAGAAACATAATCATTGGCAACAATAATCTTGTTTGAATTTTGCCATTTAAGGTTGACCTTGTTGTTAGAAAGATCCACCCAACAAGTACTCACTTTGATTTTTTTTGGTTCAAATCCTCGTTGTGCTTTGTCCAATTTCATATTCCTCTTGCTCCCCCGCCTATATCATATTTTTGAGGTTCCTCCTTTTCATCTTTAAACCATTTGAATTTGTGCCCTTTGTTTGATTTCACTTCTATTTGTTTGTGTTATTGCTTTTTCATATCCCTATTAGTTCCTTCGTTACTATTCTTGTGCACTTGGTAATATGGTGGCATTTCATGTTGTTGATCGTCCGAACTTCAACATCATAGTTGACAATTCAAGGACAACCTCTATCTTTGAACATTGTTTATGTGCTATGTTTGCTTTTCAACTAGGTTCTTTACATATATACAAGGACGTCTAGAATGATTTCAATGATTTGGTTTTGAGTTCGATGTACTAGATTCTTATGACCTCCTCTCAAAGGAGACAATTGTGGTTGTTATCACATTATTGGTGATAGCTTGATTCATAACTCTCAAAACACCATTTTGACGCTAGGAACCACGAGTTCTATGGTCAAGATTGTTAAACAAAAGCATAAAGTTTGTAACATTCCTTTTCAATGTTTAGACATTCTTGCATCCTTTGTTTTCATTAAATTATTTTACTATTCTTCAACTAACAACTTGACACCCTTTCTATCATTGATCAAATCACCGAAAATAGTTCCTCGATCTGGTGCCCTTGTCACCACAACCCTCCACCCGAACTGGGAGTATTTTGTTTTTTGTTTCTTGCCTTTGTGCCATGGCATTGTTAAGACATACCTCCAACAAGTTGCAAAATTTGGATTATGACAAAATACTTCTTCAAAAAGTCCAATTCTTGCCAATTGCTTTCAATGGGGATGTCTTGTTCAAATTACCACCACTACTTCCGATTGTTCACAAGCCTTCATAGATGCAAGGCATGGATAAAAAGTATGATGGCCATGCTTGTGTAAGGTGATCACAACCAATATTAAAAACAATTTTGGGCTTAGCTTCAGGAAAGCTCGTTGCTTTGTGTGTAAAATGATTATGAGAATTTTGTGTGCTTTGGTTTTCGCAATGAAATCTTTTGGTCAATGTATGCACTCATATTTTAATTACATGTTAGATGGCATTGTTTCCATTTGCTTCCTCACTTGGATGCAAATTTTGTTATGCTCCTCCCCTTTGTGTCACTGATTGCAATGGACAAATTTATTATGTTGTGCATAGACTAAAGTTAATCTCAAGAATAGTGATTCATCTTGGGGTCCATAAATATCTTGTTGTGAATGCCAAATGTAAGGAATTTGAGGACAAGACCAAAGGTTGATCACATATTTAATCCAAAGATATCTGCGATTTCCTTGAATGCTAGCAAGAGCTTCTTGGATAGGCATCTGCTCGATAATGGTGATGGCACAATGGAGTTTTTTTATGGTGAACAACTATGACACATCTAGGACAAGTTTTTTGAACTAAGTTCGCCCAATGTTTGTAACCTCATTGCTTCTTTCAAACATCATTTAGGGGGGTGACTATATTGATAACATCCTTGAATTGAAATCGAAGAATCGTTATGACTACATCTAAGAATGTTGTTTCCCAAGACAACTTTAGGACAAAAGGTGTTCATTTTTAAAATGTCGATAAATGGTGTGGGGAGTGGAACGAACCCCATCACACATATGCAACCTAGAAGGGATTTGTAAAATGCTTGGATCATGTTTGATCATGTGAAATGTGTTGTATGGTTTGTCATGTGTATGATCTTGCTTATTGTAAAGTGATGACCATTGCAATTTGTGACATGTAGTTAGAGGACACTAAAGTTCAACAAATCATGTGGACAAAGCTTAATGAAATGATGCTAAAGCACGAGATTCCAAAACCAAAATTTAAGGGATTCATGGTTGATGATGCACAAGCCAATTGGAATGTTGTTAAAATTATTTATGGTTCTAAGGACCCCTTTATTAGGATGGTTGATAAGGAACACCCTTGTTTATTCCATAAGACTTAGTCATTCAATAGGCATAGTAAACAATTGATCAAACTTGAATTGCAAGACCAACTTAATGCTATTTGCCACCAATACAAGAATGTAACATCCCTTGTGGAGGTTGACAATTTCTATGCTACAATTCATTGTTGGTGGTTGTCATCAGGGGCTACTTCTGAGGTAGGTGTTCATGAACTTGCAAATTGGCTTAACTTTTGGCATTTTTGTGTTAGGCAATGGGGAAGTTTCATGGTCCATGTGAGCATTTCATTGACAAACTTCATATGACTTCATTCAAAATTAAAATTTCATTTGCACTTGAATTCCATTTGCACTCTACCTCCATCTAGGCCTCCATCTATGTTGTGACATTTCAGGTTTTGCTGATGTTTCCTTTCTTTTGATTTGCAAAAGTTCAATGATGAGGAGTGGGTAGAGATGCCCATTTGTAATTTAACAAAAATTGTGCATAACATTTAGTTATAGTAGTCAAGAAAATGTGGCATTTATTTATACATACTATGAAGCCCAACGACTACATTTGTGCTTTCAAATAGTTCACATTATATGCAAGGTTGTCCACTTAGTCATGGACCCAATAGGAATGAATTGTTGTTGAGAAAGTCTCGAGGATCGAATGATCCTACTATACTTGTGGTAAATTACATGTCTAGGATATCTTTCACAAATTGTTTTTTGCACCTTGAGGCATAACATGTTTTTGGGTCTACCAAACGACTTGTTGGTTGTCTTCTTAGTGCAAATAGTGATTCCCATTATTTTGACCGTGTGAATTTTTCTCGTCTACAAGTAACCATTCCTACTACTAAACCTAATATTATGGAGGATGTATGCATGAAGCAACCGCCCTTTGGTTCCAATAATTTGTTACCTTCGGTATTTCGAGGTGGCCTAAATCTAAAGGAAAATATTTGTGTTGATGGTTAGTTATCGCAACCCTAGCCTTGGGCTCACAACCAAAGCAAAGGCTTGTAAAGGTGTGGGCCAATAATGAAGCCCGGGAGTCACATTTCATGCTCGAGAGTATAGGAAAGTGTGAGGGAATGAACCCACACACTCCCAAGCGGCTTCCCACTTTGGGAGTTAAAGTCCCAATGGACTCCCAAATCTTCAAAGGGCAATTCCAAAAGCCAAAACTCATTGGATTAAAATTTTACTTATACATTGGAAAGCTCTTGGAACATAGATATTTAAAATGGGCTCGCATTACCCATTTGGGTACTTATAAACATAAGTATGGCCAAAAGAAGGGTTGGGAATCAAATGGCCAATTTGACTCCCGACCATTAAAAGTTAGGAATCGCCTTGATTTACTTGCGTGCAGGTGGCATGACACATATAATTAAAAAGATCTCGATGACGGCTATAACTTTGCTTTAGACCTCATTTCAATCGAAGGTTTGGACAAAAAGTTATGGGCTTTTAAAGTCATAGAAGTCCCAATTTCGGGAATTTTGGGATTCGCAACTTGGGAGTCCCGGGACAAAATGACATTTGGGTGTAAACCTCGTGGCCAGGCATAAAAAATACTATAATGGGGAAGGTGGTGGCTTCCCCCAAGTTCGGGTTGTGCTAAGTCTTATGAATCTGTGTTTGCATGTGGCTCATTTGTGCACCAAAAATGCTCTAATAAAGCACTAACCAACTTGTTGTTTGGTTTATGCAGATCCGTGTGAATAATTGACCTACTTGTCACTCATCTTAATCCCCATCCTAAAGCTCCAACATAACCTTCTACCCCCAAAGTGCTACGAGCTAGGGAAAGTACTCCAACTCCTTATCCTTTCATTGTTTTCACCTTGGATTTGTAATTGAGTTTATCAAGGAGCTTGGGGGTGTGTCACTAGTGACATATTGAACACTGCCCACCCAAATTTGCAATTCAATGTTTTGCACTTTAGAAAACCGTGGGGTTCAAATGTAAATCAAAGATCAATCTTTACAAATTTGTAAATGGAACTCCTGCTCCAATGTACTCAAGTTTCTGGATACAACATCAAAGCGGATCACTCGAGCACCATAATCATTAGTTTTGTCCTGATGACTTAAGTTGTTGTGTTGGTGGGACAATGCGAAAATATGCAATTGTTAGGCTTATAATTCCAATTGTATGGCCCATCCAAGAAGGTATTAATTTAACTCAAGAGGAGGTAATAACTTTAGAAAAAGTAAGGTTTTCCTTTGATTGCCTATGTAAAAACAACGCTTGAAGTTTATTTGGTTCCCAATCTTCTAATTCAAACAATTCCCATGTGCTTGTTATGAGTTACCATATCCCTATGAAGCCGTTCAATGCAAGTTGTTGGCCTATAACTCATGGTGGCCAGAAGGCACCTGACATGACCTTTTGTCTTCAAATTAACACAACAACACACCAATAATTACAATGTGAACATCTTATTTATCCAATGTAATGCATTGTTTTCCTTGTTGTTGATGTCATGCCACCTAGGTATGGATGAATTTATAGTATTCTTTTGATGATAAACAATACAACATCACTATTGGAAATTACCTTGGATGTTATGGGTATATTTTTTCATAATGCTGGCAACTTCTTTGGGCAGCCATGGGCATATGTACGATGTGAACATGTGTATCACATCTTGTAAAATGTTTTGTGAGTTGATAGAATCATTCATTCATCATTGCATGTGGAGTTGGGATGAAGTTCAACATTTGTTGAGTGCTCTAAAGCCTTTGGACTCTAATGATTATACATCACAATTGCATTTGTATCAAATCAATTGTTATTATCTCATTCATAAAGTTGTTATAATTGCCTGGATTATGTAGGAAATTTAGATTCTAGTTACAACCTAAAGGTTTTTCTACATTATGTATTATTTCAATCATTTTAAACAAATATATATTCTATTTGTTTTAGTGAATATACATTAAAATGTTGTGGCATAAAAGTACTAGGCTTCATAAATTTACTTCCATTTAGGCCATGGCTAATATCAATAATAAAAACTTTGATTATCATAATGTGCTTCCATGTATATTATCTCTTCATGAATAATATCAAAGTACCTTGTCCATTTTAACACATGTTTGTCAAATAATTAATAGATTTTGATAATTTAATTTCATCAAATATTTTTCAAGCATGTAATTTCCACCCATTTCAACCATTATGAGAAAATCATGTCCATTGCATCTAATATATTTAGTAGTAATGATGCACTCCCAACCTCCTCAAAAGACTCAAATGTGAGTCTAAAATGAAAACAACAAAAAAGTAGGAAGTTGGGGCATGCTCCTTGGCTCGTAGCACTTCGGGGGTAAAGGGGCATGCTGGAGCTATGGGATGGGATTAGGAAGATTGACAAGCACTTCAATCACTCACACATACCTACACAAACCAAATAACAAGTTGGTTAGTGCATAGCTAAAGCAATTTTGGTGCTATGATGAGCCACGAGCAAACTCGAACTCACAAGACTCACCACAGCCTAAACTTGGGGGAAGCCATCACTTTCCCCCTTATAGTATATTCTATGCTTCTCCACGAGGCCCACATCCAAATGGCATTTTGTTTCGGGATTCCCAAATGGGAGTCCCAAAATTCCCAAAGTTGGGACTCCCGTGACTTTGGGACCCCATAACTTTGTGTTTAAACTTCTGATTGAGATTATGTTTAAAGCAAAGTTGTAGTTCTCATCAAGAGCTTTTCAACGGTATGTCGCACACCACTTGCACAAAAGGAAATTGGGTCGATTCCTAACTTTTAGTGGTCGGGAGTCAAATTGGCAATTTGACTCCCGACCTTTCTTTTGGCCATAACTTGTATTTCAGATGTCCAAATGGGTCATGAGAGCCCATTTTAGACATTTACGTTTCAATGATTTTCAATGATATAAAGAACTTTTCAATCCAATGGGTTTTGACCCCTGCAATCGCCCTATAAAATTCAAGAGTCCATTGGAACTCTAATTCCCAAAATGGGAGTTCACTTGGGAGTGTGAGGGTTCATTCCCTCACACTCTTTTGCACTCCCGGGAACATGAGATGTGACCTCTGGGCTTCTTTCTTGGCCCGTAACCTTGCAAGCCCTTACCTTGGTTGCGAGCCCAAGGTTAGGGTTATGACAATTGCATCTAGTCTATTTAGTTGTGATATAATTCTATCGAACATTTTCTAGTTGCATCAAACAAGTTACAACGAACATAATTTTTTCATAGTGACCATTTCTAAAAAATTATAATATTATCCAAGAACCTTAAACATTTGGAATATTTGTTGCACTGGGGATGATGAAATGCATCCTTCTAATTTTTTTTGCCTTCAAACCTTCACATGATGTTGCATTTGAGAGCTCTTTTGACCAAACCCATGTTCATAATTAATAAACCATTGTTGATCCCAAAACAAATCATGCATGTGACATGGAATATTTTGTCATGTCACATAAGATTTACCACACAAAAAATGATTATACTAAGAATATTCCATGACATGACATATATTTTTGAAAATTCCTTTTTGCTCACATGAATAGGGTCAGTTACTCTCTAGCATCCTTGTGAACAATAGTTAAAAATATGTTTCAAAAATAGTGTGGAAAGGACCTTAAACCACATAGCCACAATAAGAATCAATGTAAAAAATGAATAATGGATTGTGTCAAAGATGGCTCTTCCTTACAACATCAATTTTGTTGCAATATATATAGATTATATATTAGAGGAATAGGATTTGTTACATGCTTTAATAACATGAATAAAATTTCATTTGTGCAAGCAAACAAGGGAAAATAAGATTGGGCAACAACAATGTTCAATCATATGAAAAAGGAATTGTTCATGTGGTCTAAAGCATAGGTTATTATGTTAAATGAGATAATGAAGATAAAGGAGAATAACAACATTTGTAATTCAACACCTATCACAAAAGTGTTTATGTAGGAATGGTTTATAGAGGAAGGAGTACAACAAATATAGGTGGTAGAAACATTAGCTAAAACATGTATTTAAAACTTAAAGGAATTAAGAAAATAGTTTCAAAGATCAAAAGACTTGTTAGGACTATTAATTTGTCACCTGAGTATGAGCTATAGGTGGTGAAAATACATACCAAATCAACACATGGGACTACAATGCAAATAAATGAAGAACAAAAACAACATGGATAACAACTTGAGAGGAAGAAGAGGCATAAAATGAGAGGTGAAGCAAAAGCACATGTGCAACTATGTTTTTAACAACAACAAGAAGCCCCAATACTTAGCAAAGGGGGGAAACTCCACCCCCATATCAAGGAAAACAACATGTTAAAAGAATGATGAAGAAAGAAAGGTCGCCATCACTTTAATAGGTTGAGGAGCCTATGTTGTCATCATGAATGTACAAATAGGAAATACCATTATGTACACATGACCAACCAACACCAAGAGTGGAACAAGTGGTCGTTGAGGACATACCTAGATCAATAGTTTGTTCTTATATGCTTAATCAATTTCGATATAATACATTTGGGCAATACTCTTAAATGAATTCAAAGGAAGATACTTCATGTTTTCATACACCCAATGGGATCAATAGACTAAAGGGGAGGTAAATCCACTTATGAGAGTTGTAAGGACGTTCCAATAGATGGCACAATACAATTGCAAATGAATGAATTGTTGTTGGAGCTATATGGGCTTAAATTGGTAAAGAAACAAGTAGAGGATGTCAGATGAAAAACAAAAAGTGGAAATTCAAATGTAGTAAGTAGTAACAGTAAACGATAAGTAGGTGGTTGTAATTCATTAAGAGTTTATGATTATTAATTAAAAGCAAATACACTTTTAAGAACACATGGAAGAGTATGAGAAGTTGAAGTTGGAAAGGAACACCCACATATTAAAAGAACTTGAAGGAAAAAATAAAGAATATTGGGTAGTAAGCAACATGCTAATGAAATGGATGTTCAATAAGAAGGCTAACAAAAGAATTACAAGGTAATGGAACAAACTTCATTGAACCAACAAAGTCAAATTAAGGAGTTGCAAGAAGAGTTAAGTAAAGTATGATTCAATTAAACTATTGTAGTGTAATTGAAGAAAGAAAAGATGGAAATCAAGATGCAAAGAGAGGTATTGAAATTGAAATTTGACATTAGCAAGTTGCATGGCGTCATGGAAAAGATGAAGATGTTGGAACCCTATTATTCTTACCACTAATTGCAAGAATATGAAAATTTGAAGGTGGAAAATATTTTACTAGAAACTTTAGGAAGTAAGCATTAGGAGTGAAGGCAAGGGAATTTGCATAATGGTGGGAGGCAATGCACGATATGTTGTATGATGATTTGTCAAGGTATTCAAGGTATTTAGAACATACGAGAATATGTACATGCACAAACTGAAAGCCTACCTAGTAACATTTCTAGATTTGAACTATGTACCTCTAACATTGAGTCCAAAGTTACAACTTAAAAGTCCATTAGATGATGTGGTAGGTCCAAGTGGAAATGGTCATGATGAAGAACCTAAATAACAAGTTGAGACACCCACTTCACCAAAGAAGGAACAAGGTTATTTAGTGGAGATGCATGGAGGTGTTAGAGAAATAAGTGTTCAAGAGGAAGTACAAACTCTTGTTATGGAATAACAAAAACCTATTGTTGTTCAATAAGAATAATAGTCTAGAGAAATCAACACAACATTTTTAAAACATTACAAAATAGATAACAACCAAAGGATTAGGTGCAAGGGAAAAACAAATAAACATCAATAGGTGGTTGAGGAAAAACAATAAGACGTGCAATCTGTAAACCATCAACCCAACAACATTAAGTATATGTAAAACAACAAAAGCAAAAACAAGTAATGAAAGAGATATTACTTAATGGAAAGGCAATTTTACGCGTTATAGACCTTAAAGTAAAATATTCTTGTATTTACAAGGGTTTTGAGTATGGAAATCGAAGTACAAATGCTCTAATGTTAATGGGATGCAATAGTTTAATAAGGCATCATAGTAGAAGGATGCAATAGTTAGTTATCTAGGTAGTTAATGACTTATTGAATTTCAATTTCAATTTGGAGGGAAAATTTGAACCCTTTTTTTTTCTAATTTTGAACATTCACTTGTTAATGCAAATTTTTGGGGTTTTTGGATCTTTTAAAAATTTCTAGTAAGAAATTAGGTATGAAAGTAAGTAAACTTGTTTTGATATTAGTAAAAATACATGTAGATGTGAGTCGCAACAATTAATACATGTAAGAATAATACTTGCCATGATTGCCTATAAATGTTGATCTATAATACATATAGATATTTAGTATATTAATAAAAATATTCAAGTACCTAAGAATTAAAAAATAGAAAAATGTTTAATACTTAATGTAACAATTATAAAAAACTCAAGTTCATTATAAAAACAATGTTGATCATCATTGAAGCCAACATCTAGCATACAAAATTGGAATCGCAATTGGTTAGTTATTCAAGATGTACTTTCTATCATGATTTTGAAAAAAATCAACTATTACCAATTTGAACAATTAATCACTATCATTAGCTAGGTGAATCCAAATTTTTTAATTACTTTTTAAATATATGAAAATCCAAAAAATATTTCATGTTTTGATTATCCAATGTGTCTAGGAATCTACCATTTGTAAGAGACATATTAGGCTAGTTCTAATTGGAATTGATGGCAAAAAGAAATTTGAGATAAAAATGTTTGATTTGCAAGTTTGTTAAAAAGGTTTGCAATATTTGACTCCATTAACATGAATATGACTTTAATGAACACAAATGGGAACAAATTTTAAATATAGCCAATGCACCTTTGAATGTTGAAAATTTTCACTAATAACATCCATCCAAACCTTGATTCCCGCGTGACACATTTGAATGTTGTACAATAACCTAACATGTCATCAAATTTCAAAGGTTTTATTATTATGTGACCTATATCCAAGGAGTTTCCATTTATTCAAGTCTCCCATATAAAAATCACTTGGGAAACAATTTAATTTGTTGGAACTTGACCATTGCACACAAATGATAGATGAACCTTTTTTGTACATCTTGTAATCATTTTTCCTATATAGTTTGACACATTAGTCTTGAAGAAAGAAGACATTCACATTTATAAATAAAAAAATTTGTTTGCACATCTCCTTGAATCTTGATGATACATTTAGATTATTTCAACCAAGTAATTCATGTCAAAGACCTAAAGATGAATAAATTTTTGAGTTAAAAAAAAAAGAATTTAATTACACTTGTTGCTTAATAATAATCCTTGAAGTTAAACCTCCCCATGGAAGGAAATTGAAAGTAAAATTTGAAGGACATTTTATTAATGAATATGTAAATACCTTTTGGCCTTAATTCATGGTAAAAGGTGTCAATCATTATCAGGTCCAAGCATGGTAAATTAGATTGCAAATGTTCCTTGCAACATAAATGAAAAATAAGCATCAAGTAGATTTTGATATATGAAAATATTATTTATTTCAAGGATCAATATGAACATTTTTTTCAACTTTATCAAATTTATAAATAAAAATTACATGTTTAAAATAGGTTTAAGTAGATTGATGTAAATTTAAGCAAAGCTCACAATCTATTTTATAGCCTTTAAAATTGAGATATTACATTTTATAAATTTGAAATAATGGGGTTCTAAAATGTACTTGTGACTTTTCATCTTTTCCACATTCTAATTAAAATATATTTAGCTTCTAGGTTTAAAAGTAGGTTTAAAAATAAATATTCAAGCTAGTTAATTTCAAACATATTTGTTACCTACTTTTATTACGATATATTTTTTCAAATTTTACACTCAATTTACCATAAACCCAATGTCCATGCATGTATGTTTTCAAAATGAAACATATAAAGCTTTCCAATCTATTTTTTTGTGTTTTTTAAGAAAACTATCATATATTTTAAATGGGATTTTAAATGGACGTACTTTTTGGTCTAATTTACCATGCTTGGACCCTTACCTTAGGATTTACAACTAATGTACATTATAAGATATATTCAACACATTGATTTTATACATTTATGATCCATTTAAATAACATCGTTCCTTGTGGAACTTGTTAGTAGAAAAAGGGATGATGTCAGAAACAATATTATCTTAAATATTTAAGAATTCATAAAGGTTTTCAAATGCATTTTGAAGGTATATGCTTGGAAGGTTATAAAAGTTGACAAATTTTTTTGAAATGTTAAGTTGGTCAAAATTTTAGAAAGTTAAGTTGATATAAAATTTTGGGCAACCAAGTTGACATAAAATTTTAAAAGCTTGATGAAGTCTTAAATGTTTCCATGGAATAATTTAAATAAAAAAACTTTTGAGCACTAGGTTTTTCAATCTTGCCAACATAATTAGTCTTATAATTTCAAGCTTAACTTTGTACCATGTTTGAAATCTATGGATAAAACCTTTTATTTCTCAAACACATAATCATTATCTCTTGTTAAGTCTACATAATCTTTCATTGAATATTTGTTTTGTGCTTAACATATTGTAACATTTTAATTTTTAAAACTTCACTTCAATCACTAAAATGCAATAACAGTGTTTCGAATAGTTCCATCATTGATGTAATTAGTCCCTTTTGTAAATCCTACTATAATTGCCTTGTTTTATATACATTGCCTTGCTATGTAAAACTTGTAAAAATAATTTTGTAACTGATTTTGGGTTTAATGGAGTCAAACTTATCTTTCACAATGTTTTTAACTTTTCCAAAACTTTATACACCATGATATTGTTTAATTTTTGTTTGGAATGATAGGTGTTAAAGTTAGAATTGTTCCATTACCATTAAACAAAGTGATAAGAGGAAGTGTCATTGTAGGACATAGTGGCAACACTGGGTTGAGTGATCAGGATTGGTTGAGAATTTGAATTCATGTTCATGGTGGGAAATCAGGACTAATGGGAAGAGTTCTTAATTTGTGATCATTATAACATTGAATAATTTGTTTGAAGATGAAGAAAAGCTCATGATAATAGTTAGAGAGGGTTTTTGATGGACAATTTTTTTGTATTACATTGTATTTTGTTTTTCAATTCCATATAGTTTGAATCTATTTTTAGATTATTGCAAATGTTACATTGTTGTAGATATGGATTTTGGAAGAGATTTTATTTGGATTTATTTTTTGCTTTTTGAAGTTGGTTATCATATAGATTTAAAAAATTTACACAACAATATGTTGAACCAAAAAACTAAAAAATAAATTAGTGACAAAATATAGCATTTATTAATATTCACAAAGAGGAGTCTATAAGATCCAATTCTTAAAATTAACATTGAATTACTTGGTCAACTTTAACCATGCTACATAACATAAACATATTTTTTCAATTTTCCATTTTTGTGAAGATTATATGTTATTCAACATTGGACATAACAATGCTTTAACAATTAGTGTCAACAAGGATGCCTCCACTTTTTTTCTATCTACAGAATACATTTAAATATCAAAAAATTTAATGACATAACAAAATGTTATTTTAAAATAACAACGAGTGTAAATCTCTTTTAAAATATATTTATTATGATGAATAAATTATGCAAATAATTGTGTAGTTACTATCATATCATAAACTTAACATTCAATAATTCAATAATAAAATGTGAAATTTGTTCATTCATAAATTTATATTTCATTGTTAACATATTTATGTGAGTCAAATGTGTTTTCAATACATAATAATTTGTGTGCAAAACATATGAACAACGAAAAAAAATTGCTTAATTTTTATTAATAAATTGTGAAATTTAAAATTATATGCCAATAATAAATAGAAGGATATAAGAATAAACTAGGTGTGAATGGATAAAAATGTGTAAACACTTGTGAGGAATGATGTTGTCATCAAATACAAAGAGAATTGACATTAGGTTAGATGTACTGCAATGGGTGAATTATTTTGTGGGTGATAAAATATCAACAGAAATGACATTAGGTTAGACCTAGGTGAATTGTGTTGTGGGCAATGAACAATGTTATGAACGAGGTGTGATCAGATGAAATGTGTAAACACTTGTGAAAGATGAATGATAATTTGGATGAAATATGAAGAGAAATGACATTAGGGTACACAGTTAACGCGATGGGTGGTAGACATTGTGACGAGTGAATAAGATTTAACGTGATGGGTAAATTGTAGAAGTGGTTGTGAGGTGGGTTTCGGTGTTTTTCTTTTCCTTTGGCGAATTTTCACACAGCGGCAACCAAAAAAATAAAATCCGGTGATAAGTGCACAAAGTGTTTTTTTTGGGGGAAAAAAAAGGTGCAAAAAATACCATATTTTGAGGAAAAGACTCAGACTTCATCATTTTTAGACAATGAGTTTTATTTAATTAATTAATTTATTGATTTATTCTGTTCTTAGAGGTTGCCAGAAAAGAAGGGGGGGGGGGGGCCTCTCTTCTTTTGTTGGCTGCCGGGAGGCAAATTTTGACCGATTGTTTTGGTGGCGGTGGGGAGG
>Ga0116227_10007656_pt1 | contig 20919 bp, 16 predicted proteins | sample S1TSphgellanicum_FD_89693 | JGI IMG/M metagenome (GOLD analysis project Ga0116227, IMG submission 89693) | Host-associated microbial communities from peat moss isolated from Minnesota, USA - S1T2_Fb - Sphagnum magellanicum MG | ecosystem: Host-associated > Plants > Peat moss > Unclassified...
AAAGATCTTTGGCCATTTTGATTAATTGTTTAACTTGATTGAGGACCATTGGTCATTTTGACTAAAGATCTTTGGCCATTTTGATTAATTGTTTAACTTGATTGAGGACCATTGTCATTTTGACTAAAAATCTTTGGCCATTTTGATTAATTGTTCAACTTGATTAAATACCATTGACCATTTTGATTAAAGTTGTCCAACTTAATTATGTGTATTTAGTCAAATAAACCACTATAGTTGAATTGATCAATCAACATATAAAACAAACTCTTCATGCATTGAGTAAAAACCTTAGTCGATGTACTTTTAAAAATTTATTTTAAAGCTTTTTATCACATTGTAGGTTCAACATCATACATTGTTTTAGGGTTATGACATCTAATGTCAAAATATATAACGGCATTATATTATAATGAGGAAAATGATAACAACAATGTTTAGGGTTTAGCAAATCTTTTTTGGAGAGTGTAGTTTTCTCTATTGTGCATTCTTTTTATTATGATCGCACATCAATTTGCAAATACATTTGTCCTAGAAATGAAATAGAACTAAAATTCACAAAATAACAAATAACCTTGCTTTAAAAAAAAAAATTGGTTCTATAATTGTTGCCATCTATTGTTTTCTTATAAATACAACTAGGATGAAATTACTTATTGATTCTATGAATTCCAACTACTCCATAGTTTTAGATGTTGAAGGGTGTCGAAATAGGATACCACATATCCATTTCATTTGTAGACCCTATCCAAATTCAATTTCATAATTTTTTTACTTCTTATCAATCTTGCATTTTCACAATCAAACCTTAATTTGTTGATGACATGAACTTAAGGTTTTCGGCACAATAAAACAAGTGGGATCCATTTTAATAGACGAATTGAAGAGACATGTGAGTGAATGTTAGGAATTGGACGATCCATCAAAACTCTAAATAATTTGTTCCATTACAATGTCTATGATCCTTTTGAGCGATTATTTTTGAGCAATTTGATATAGTCTTGAAAATTGGAGTTTCAAAAATTTGATGATATTTGTGTTTCATTTGAAATGGGTTTAGAGTTTAGGACTTAATGATTGAGATGCATACTATAACTTTCAATTCCATTCCTTCCCCTGGAAATCATATTCATGATCTACATCAAGAAACAACAAAAAAATCTTTAATCAAAATCGTTACGACCAAAAAAAAAATTTAATTCTACACATTTTGAAGCCCTTCAGGCAAAAAACAATTCGCTTTCAAAACATCACTTCGACAAAACCATCGTAAAATCCCATTATGGGAGTTTTTTGTTGGTTTTGTTGGTTCGAAAACACCTAGTGGCTACCAGGTGTTTTTGTCAAATTTTGTTAATCCAAAAGCCTTTAGTGGCCACCAAAAGTTTTCGTTGATTTTTGTTAGTCCAAAAACCTCTAGTGGCCACCAAACGTTTTCGTTGATTTTTGTTAGTCCAAAAACCTCTAGTGGCCACCAAACGTTTTTGCTGATTTTTGTTAGTCCAAAAATGCATGGTAACTGCTAGGCCTTTTCATTAGTTTTGATAGATTTGAAAATGTTTGGTGGCCATGAGGCCTTTCGGTTGATTTTGGTGTGTTGAAAAATGCCTAGCGGCTGTTAGGTGTTTTTGTTAATTTTGGTAGGTTTGAAAACACCTGGTGGTCGCCAAGCTTTTTCGTTGATTTTGGTGCCTCAAAAAACGCCTGGTGGTTTACAAGGTGTTTTTGTCAATTTTGATGTGTCGAAAAAACTCTTGGTGGTTACCAAGTATTTTTGTTAATTTCAGTGCATCGAAAAACACATGGCGATTGTCAAGCATTTCATCAATTTTGGTGTGTCGAAAAACGCCTTTTAATTGCCAAGTATTTTTGTCAATTATGGTGCGTCAAAAAACACCTAGCCCCACTAGGCATTTTTGTTGCTTTCAGTGGGTCCAAAAACGCCTAAAGATGGCCATATGTTTCATCTTTTTCAATAGGCACAAAATGCTTGGTGGCCACTAGGGGTTTTTGTCCTTTTTGATAAGTGGGAAAACGCCTAGTGGTCACTAGGCATGTCCGTCCCATTTGTTGGGTTAGAAAATGCCTAGTGGTTGCCAAATGTGTCATCGCTTTCAATGAACTCAAAACGCCTGGAGGGCACAAGGCTTTTTTGTCCATGTTGATAGGCAAAAAAATGCCTTGCAACTGCTAGGCATTTTTGTCTCGTTTTGTGGGCGTAAATTGCATACAGGTTACCAAGTGTTTTTGTCCAATTGTTGAAGGTGGAAGTCTTTTTGACTTGGCCATAAATTTTCCTCTGGTTTTTGAACATCAAGTATGCCTTGTGCCTACCTCCTCATTATTGAATGGGGAATACACCTAACGATTGTTAGGAGCTTTTGTCATGTTTGAGAAGGTTAAAAAGTCTAGGTGGGAGTTGGGGTCTTTTGATTCATTTTGGAACACAAAAAACTTAAGAAAAGAAAAACATTTTTCTAATGGGAAATTAGAAAATGTGTGGTGCTGCTAGGAATTTGGAAACATTATGGATAGCTGAATAGGCCTATCACCCACCACATGGATCCTTCTATTAGTAACATTAGTCGAATGTCAAAGTTTTTTTATGGCCTATGTGTAGAGGCATTTTTAGTATTTTAAAGCAAGGTTTGAGATTTGTTCATCGGGATACAAGGCACAGTGTTTTGCTTCAAATGTTAAACAAGTTTCTTTTACCACAATATTCATCACAAATGAAATTGTATGTAGAAAACGCGAAGCCATGGGCTCTCAAGTAAAAACTAATGATAGTGTCACGATTTGGGATTACAGCGAGGCTAACAGGATCCAGATTGGGATTAGATTGTGAAAGGATTTATTGTTAGTGCCCATCCATAGTTGTGAAGGTGACGCACCCCTAAACTCTTTGATGGACTCAGTTGCGAGTCCAAAGAAAAAAACAACGGAAGGAGAAGGAGTTGGTGTGCGCTCCTTGGCTTGCAACACTTCGGGGGTAGAGGGGCGTGTTAGAGCTCTGGGATGGGATTAGGAAGATTGACAAGCAAGTCACTTATTCATACGAACTTGCACAAACCAAACAATAGGTTGATAAATGCGTAGTTGGAACACCTTTGGTGCATGGACGAACCAAAGGCAAACACGAACTCACAAGACTCACCACGGTCCAAACTTGGGGGAAGCCACTACCTTCCCCCTTATAGTATACTTTGTGCCTGGCCACATGACCAACACCCAAATGTCATTTTGTCCCGGGACTCCCAAGTGGAATTCCCAAAGTTAAAACTCCCACGACTTTGGGGGCCCATAACTTTGTTTGAAGACCTCTGATTGAGATGAGTTATGAAGCAAAGTTGTAGCCTTCGTTGAGAGCTTTCCAATGGTATGTGGCACGTTACCTTAATGAGAAGAAATTGGGGCGATTATTGACTTTTAGTGGTCAGAGTCAAATTGTCAATTTGACTTCCGACCCTTCTTTTGGCCATAACTTGTGTTTGAAGTGTCGAAATGGATCATGCAAGCTCATTTTAGACATCTAAGTTTCAAAATCTTTTCACTGATATAAGGAACTTTTTAATATAATGAGGTTTGACCCCTGCAATCACCTTTTAAAGATTTGGGAATCCATTGGGATTCCAACTCCCAAAGTGGGGAGTTCATTTGGGAGTGTGGGGGTTCATTCCCTCACACTCTCTTACACTCCCAGGAGCATGAAATGTGACTCTCAGGCTCACTCTTGGCTTGCACCTTTGCAAGCCCTTACATTGGTCGTGAGCCCAAGGTTGGGGTTACGACAGAAGGAATGGAAAATTATATCATTATTTTTCTCATATTAATGTTTAAGGCTTACAAACAATAGAGATTCTTTTATTCTTTTATTTGGGTCTTCAGTTGGAAGTGATTGCTTTTGGCATGAAAAGGATGTTTCGCTAAACATGAAGACATTTTTGTTAAGAGGATAGGAGGTAATTGAACAGGAGGGTTTTAACAATCTACGTAAAAGACAATTTTTTTGTAGGGACCTATCTATGTTTGAGCTTGTGTTTTGGGGATTCCATTGATGATGACAATGTGGACAATAGGATGGAAGTAGATTAAGAAGATGATTCAAAGACATACAATTTTGATGATGGCAGGGAAACAAGTTGAAGGAAAGGATCTCGTCGTTCCTTGAAGGAAGGTGTTCATGAAGGAGGAATCAACAAATCAAATGAAGAAGGAAATGTGAAAGGGAACTCATTTTGAAAAAATGATAGGTGGGAGTGGCAAGGTTCTTAATGTGAGCTTATAGTTAATGCTAGGGTGTTTGTTGTGATTGGATGTGTCATAACATCTGACCCAAAGGAAGCAGTCCTTGATAATCAACTTGGAGAAGATCATGTTGGTTTTAACATTTTGTATTGCCCAAATAATGTTTTAGTAGTTATGATTATTTGGAAGTGGCCATTGTCTCAAACCATTTTGGATGGGTTCATTCTAAAAAACTTCTCATATCATATGATGAAACTCACGTACCAACTGTAGATGATGAGGGTCAAAATGATGTTAGGAAAAAACAATATATTTTCCAAAAGAGGAAGTGAAGAAGATGCAAATCGAAATGCTCAATTTCAAGGATCAAAGAACTCTTATTTGAAGAGTCTATTCGTAATGTGAGTGTTATGCAATGTTGTTCAAAGGATTTTTGTCAACATTTTCCTTGGGAAAAGACCCTATTCTTGAGACAAGAGTTCTAGGACTTGTCTTTTGAAGACCATAGAGCATAAGGTTTGGACATTCCAAGAACGTTGCACACAAGAGGAGATATGAAACATCAAAAGTTTATCATGATCCAGGAGATTAAGATTTGTGAAATGGCTTGGTACAAGATTGTTGGTTTGTCGAGATTAACATACATGTTGTACAAAGGTTTTTATAAACAAGATTGCAAGCTTTTACCCCATGGGAACAAAGGTACACATAAACTATGCATTACAACGTGACAAGCGAAGTCTAATCGTCAATCCTTGATTGACTTGTGTGTAAATACAATGTCGCATCAAATGAAAGGAATTGGAAGTGGTAGATAGTATGTATGGCGTTTATTGCCTGATACGTGGAAAAATCTTCGAGAGCAAAATGATGAAATAAGATATAGTGAATAGACAAAAATATATTTGGTTATTTTTAGTGCATTTGCTTATGTAGATTACTGTAGGTAAATGTTATATTTTGAGTTTCATGATTATGTACATGTAGATAAGCAAGGAGTTAAACATTAGATGGGTATTTCAATTAATAATGAGCAGGTTGAGGAAGAAACACCATTTTAACATGGATGTCCAAAAGAGAGGATCGATATATGCCAATGTACTATGTGTGAGTCATTAAAAGATTTGATATCCAAATTGGAAAAGAACAAAAGTGATGTAAAAGAATATGAGTTGGAGTTAAGAAAACATATGCATCAAAAATATTGCAAAAACTTGTACCATACTTAGAGGTCAAAGTATGTCCAATCTAAAAATGAGTTCCTATGTGTTATCCATGATAAAATGGATCATGCAAAAACTACACTCCCAAGGTTCTAAGTGATGAACAAAATGATTTTTGGGCTTGATAATTACCCATTACCCTCATTGATATGATAGCACATGGTCATGGAGATGAGAGGTATGTGTAGTATTCTAATGAATTGTGCCCAAATGATCCTAATTTCACAATTGGGTCATTATTGTGTTTCTTTTGAACTTTGGAAGTGGCTCCAATTTCAAAGTCAAAAGTCTTGTTTGAACACCTTTCGCAAAACACTTTTTTTGCTTGTATGTTGCAAGGGAAATCACATTGCATAGGTGAATTAAAGACACCAAATCAAGCTATTGGTCCTAAGCCTTTGCCAAAAAAAATGTTTAAATGGATAATTGTGTGAAGGACAATAAAAATTGTTATTTGTTAACATTTTTTTCATTATTGATTGCAAGGGAAGTGTTTGAGGAGGTGAAACTTGGATTTCTTGTAGTTGGTCATACACATGAAGATATTGATGGGTGCTTTCGGTATTTGTCAAAAAAAATTGAAAGAACAAAACAATTATATTTTGGCAGATTTGATGAAGGCTTTCATGGTCTCACAAGAGTGACCCTTCATTCTGCAATGGATCCAAGAGATTTTAAACTTTAAAACTTGGCTTGTAGGTTGTTTGAAGGATGGTTTTGAAACTTTGGTAGGGCATACTAATATCCATTTGTTTAGATTTTTGTTGTTTCGTTAGGCTAGCCTGTCATGTAGAACAAAGTCTCATCCACAAATAGTGTTTGGAGTTCGACATATGGGCCTCCAATCAAATTGTTGAAATGTAATTTGGATGGATCACCAAAGTTACCTATTGGAGTCCCAAGCCTTGTTCCATATCACCCAATTTGGGGCAATGATGCATTGAAGTTTATGGAGAAAGAAAAGTTCATTAATGTTGGACTATCCAGATATGTGGAATTTTGAAAGCAAGGCATTGATCAAAATGCAACTTATGTAATGAAAATGGCTCCATACGTTGAATATTGGGAGGATATTTTGTTGCATTTGTTAAAATTGTTACCTCTTCAAACTTCAACACTTATGCAACTGGAGGTCTAATTATGGCAAGGCTTCATTGCCAACTAGGATAGAAGTTGATGATGTAAAAGACCCAATCATGCATCCTTATTGTGGGCCAAAGAATTTGAAACCTTCTTTGGCATGCGCCCCATTTAGAGATTTCAATAATGGGGATTTTGTTCTGGTGAGGCCCCATAATCATTTCCTTGTTCCTGTGTGGATGGGAATAACACAATGTGATGTTGTGAAAGATGAGTAAAATGAAAATTTCAAAATGGTGAGGGGCCAATGGTGGGTTCTAGTGAATAAATGTTCAAATTTGGATGAACAACATTTGTATGAAGATTGTTGGAATGGTAAATGGAAATGTAATTTAACAAATCTAGAATAATGGTTCAACATTTCAGCTATTCTTTTTTCCTTTACTACTCGAAAAAATACAACAAATAAAATTCAAATTAGTATTCCTTAGGGTTCTACTTTTCGAACTAAAATCAATCTTGAGGCTACTAATGCATCTAATAATTTGTAAATGATGTTGAAGACATGATAAAAACATTGGTGGTTTGTCAATCATTTTTTATTATTATTTAGTTGAATGGTTCCAATATCTGTTGTGCATTTTTCATCTTTTGTGTGTCATTGTATTATTTAGTGAATTGAGTTAGGAAATAAATTATTCATGATTTAGAAAAAAAAATTAGTAATCTATTATGTCACACCTAGTGGCCACTAGATGCCATTTTCTTTTCATGGTATATATTAATAAAAATATTAATAGATTAATAGTATTAAGAGTAACATATTTGGTTTCATAAACAAATTTGTTGCCATTGTTGGATTGGCATGGTGCCCCTTGTTTGAAAATCAACCATCTTTTTTACTAATGGGAGGATTGATTTATGGCTTTCATAATCGATAATAAATTTTGTTGCACCTAATGACCACCAAGCGAAACCGTCCTTTCATGGTATATAATATAGTTCCAAATGTATTTGGTGTAGTACATTGAATAACATATTTGGATCCATAAAAAAGTTTATTGCCATTGTTGGATTGGCATGATGCCCCTTATTTGAAAATCAATCATCTTTTTTTTTATTAATGGGAGCTTTCATAATCAATAATAAATTATGTTGCACTTGGTGGCCACTAGGTGAAACCTTCCTTTCATGGTATAAATATTTCCAAATATGTTTGGTGTAGTACAAGTAACATATTTGGATCCATAAAGAAGTCTATTGCCATTGTTGGATTGGCATGGTGTCCTTTGTCATATTTCCGTTGACATATTTTTAAATGACATTCATGCATAAAATGATCACAAAATTATTAAATCTGGTGGCCACCGAATGGAGCCCATCTCATCCACCATGATGCATAAAGTCTTAAATTAAGAATTTAGTCTTAAATTAATTAAATACTTGTTCATATGATTAACAAATTGCATATATTAACAATATAAGGTACTTATTTGAGATTTACCAAATCAAAAAAAAGTGAGCACATGAAAAATATGCAAAATGTTCTTATGTGCTAAAATGTATTATCAAATAATTATTTTGGTGAAAAATCTAAGCACAAAGTCTAAATTCATGTTTAAATAATTATTTGTCAAGCATTTGGAGTTAGAAAGTCAAAAGTTGGATAAATGAATTATTTGTGTACATTATTGTGATGTTTAAACTAGATTAACAATTAACATGCGATACAAGAAATTATTTCTTGGACTTGGAACACATATAAGAAATGTAGCCTTCTAGATCTCATTATTATACAAGATATAACATGGAAAATCTATTAATGTTGATTTTGATTTTGATATTCTTGAATTAAAAGAAAAAATTGATGTAAATGGAAGAGGTTGGAAACAGGTTTAGGGTTTAGGAAAAGTGGTTTTTTGCCCAATCTTTTGACATAGCCATAGTGGCAACTATCCACAAGAGGAAAGAACCAAATTTGGACAATAGACATTTTCTAGAGTCCTACTATGTTTTTTGTAAGCTTCAAGAACTAAGGGTCTAAAGATGACGACTTCCATGCTTTCTCTCCTCTGAATGTGGCCAATGAAAGTCATCTAAAAGGAATCTAGAGACAATTTAAAAAAAAAGTGGATTGCATCAATGCAAAATTTTGAACAAAACTATTTGGCTGGTTGAAACCTGAAACCCTTCATATTCAAAAGGTCGACAGTTCTGATGTTCTTGTTTTGTAATGAACTCAATTTGAGAAACATGTAACTCATTGGGTGCACAATGTGATATTATTTCTACAGTTAATATTATAACATATTCCATTAAACATACTAAACAGTTTTATTTTACTGTAAATTACTTAACCAATTACCCATTTGATTGCCCAACAATTTAATTTTCCTTTCACAAAATTTCAACTATTTATAGGTCATAGGTAAATTTATTAATAAAACCACAATAGTTGGTTTGAATACTATTGGAAAGGTTGAACACGACTTGGTACTTATTTAAACCCACAACAACTTGAAAAGGGTTTTTACAAAACAAATGTTTGATGTTATAATAGATGTGTAAAATAGTTGTGCTTACCAGTGAACACCCATGACCTAAAAACTGAAAACCATTGACTTCAATTGTAAAGGAGGTAAAATAACATACCCCTTGGAAATTGGCCATTTCACCTACACCAATAATGTCATCATATGAGAATGAGAGGCCTAATCTAACATGAACATCATTTGGATATTTTGGATGAGAAATATCCAAGGCTGTTCAGGGTGCATAATCTAACATGAACATCATTTGGATATTTTGGATGCGAAATATCCAAATGGTGTTCATGTTAAATTAGGCCTCTCATTCCATACTTAGGCCTAATATCTTTACATGAACCACATTTGTATCTTTTGAAAAATGTCGTTGTACATCCATGGTTTGAAGTTGAAATCACATTTTTATACATACACCATGTTTTTGGTTATGAAACCTATAGAAAGGTTGCTCACACAAATATGATGATTTCATGTGTTTGGAATGGAATAAAAAATGATATTAGAATTGTAAAGATGAGTCATTCCGATACTTTCAATCATACTCCATCAAATTACTTTTTGGAGACTTGATTAAGAAACACATATTTGGTAAATGACTCCTCCATTTCTTTTATTCTTCTTATTTCTCCAGTTTTAACCATAGTGCTAAATAATTATTTTTCAAAATCCACTTCAGGAGTAAAGACAATCATTTATAAAATTTCAGCAATAAATATAGGACTTAGAGAAACTATGCCAAGAGACTATTCACTAAGAATATTATATTGTTTGAAAATACAGATTTAAGAATATTTTACAACTAATTTGTTTATTTCTTTTTGGGAAAGATGGCCATCTACCAATTTCCAAGTACCATTCTTATGCACTCACAAATAATTCATCTTTGCTGGAATGAAAGATAATTAGTGAAAAATAATGTTAAAAGACCCTTCAAACATTATTACCTTCCCTTGGGAAGGAAATGGTATGTCTTTTCTCTCCAGTTCAGTTTCATACCAAGCAACTAATTTAAAAAACATCATACCAAGGAACAACAAAACAAAACACAACACCACAACAAGAAAACACAAGATTGCTACATCAAGTACAATCTGAAAACGACAACAACAATACTTCATGCAATAATTTACCCTCCAACTCGACTTTTGTTTCTTTGCCATCGCCACAAACATAAGGACAAAAGTCAATTTATTGAGATTGTATCAAAACAAATCTACAATTGTTCTAGGGTCTTTGAAGCAAGTAGTTCTAAAGACTTACAAGTCATATACTCAGGCCAATAGATACACAATATATTGTCAATTGTCCCAAAATCGAACAAGTGTTAAAAAAGTTCTTTCTACTATCTGTTGTTGTTGTTGTTGCCAATACTTATGCTTTGAAGTTGATCATACATCATCACACCCATGAACTTGAGTATGTTTTTCAAGAGCTGTTATTTGGTACATGCTCCATTTGTTTGATCTTTTTTTGGTCCCTTGTTCGCTAGCTGCAGTGGGTATTAAAGCAAGGATGCAGTTTATACTCTTCAGTGTACTCGTGACTCTCTTCCAGCAGGTCACTGGACAAGGGCACACTCAGGCCCATATTTGTCTTAAAATCATGCAAGAACACAAAGGGCATATATGATACCCGGGATATATCCCAAGATTGTGAGGAGGAGACATATCCAAAACTCCATCTGCAAAACAAAGAAATTATGAACTCAGTTTCAACAAATGCAGTGCATGATACAGTTTCCTTCTAAACGTACTGCTAGTGCTAATTTCTTCATGAAGTTCTGAGATTTATACCGATTAATCTAGACAACAGGAGCAGCAAAAGTAGCTAGGATCTGAAGGGTCCTTACCATGCAGCCATACTTGAAAAACACGCCCAGTGGCGGCAAAAAAATGGCAATCAGGATGTCGCAACACGTAGCCAAGCCGCCTCCCTTCCCCATGATGATGTCAAGCTCTATTTGTACAAGGCAGACCAAATTCCTGGAAACAGTTCAGAACACGACATCAACACCGCAAACAACGGAAAACTATATAGTATTTCTTGAGCTTCTTGAACACAGTATCAAAGGAGCAGCTTCCACCAATATCAATTCTCGACACACAAACCACGACCCATGAGCTACTCTGCTAAACCACTTCTATGCAAAAAATCGCAGTTAAACACTAGAAATCTCTCCAACATACAAAAACGCTTACAAAATGAGGTAGATGACTCCAGCTGATTGCCACAACAAAATGCAGGAACTAGCTAGCTAGTAGTAAATTGAGCTATGTCACATCTTAAGGCTGTGAGCTTCAAATCCTCCGAGAAATTATAGACTTTACAAACGAGGTAAAACAACTCCAGACTACAACACCAAAATCCAGTAACTAGCTATGAGTTATAAATGTCGCCAGAATATATATTACAACCAAAAAAAAAAAAAAACAGGAACTAGTCATGAGCAGCTATGTCTCCAAATTGCGACAACAAAATACAGGAACTAGTAGTAGCAGCTTTGAGCGCATATGTCTCTAGATTGCAACAACAAAATCATAGAGGACTAGCTAATATGAGCTATATTGTCTCCAGATTGCAACAAAAAAGAAATCCAGGAACTAAACAGCTATGAGCTAATTTCATAAAACCTTTTCAAACATTATAATCTCTACAAAATGAATTACCTCAAGGTTCAAACAGCGTGAGTGCAGCTGCAATCTCGAGATCGGAAGAAACAGCAGCAGCCGGAGAAGGAGGAGGAGGAGGGAGTTAGGGAGCTGCAAAACATACAACACCGGTGCAAGATAGTAGTCTGCAAGCTCAAAGAACTAAACTAAGTACCAAAAAGGCCGTGATGAACATGTGCGGAACCTACCAGTACAAGGGATGGGCCAGGAGATGGGTGTGGAAACTGGGCATTAATTGACCCCCTTTTTCCCCACTCCTTTCTTGGGCCTCCCTCCACATGTCGCATCAAAATCACGACAAGTTTTGTAGCAAAAAAAGGTTTCACAACGACCCGGGAAAGTACGTAGACTGCAGTGATTTTTTGGGGGTTTTGGTTGGTGGCGAATATTCGCAAAAAATGGACCACAAAAAGGGCTTTTGAAAGTCATGTTATTATGTAACAAATCCCTTGTTTTTTGGGTTTTTTTGGGAAACAAAGTTCTGGAGAAATTTTCGTCACATTTTGACACAAATTTTAACAATTTCTTTCTACAAAGGTCATGACAATTAATATTACATCTTCTTCTTGAGATGATACTGAATGATCCTACATCAAACTAATTCAATAACAACCATAGAAGAAGAAAATCAAAGGAAAACCAACCAACCCAAAGAAACAAAATTGTCACGTTTTGTGTACAATTGATACTACATCTTCTTCTTGAGATGATAGCCAATGATTCTACATTAAAAAAATGAAGGAAAAACCATTCAAAAAGCAAATCAAGGAAAACCAACCAACCCCAGAAAAAAAAAAAAAACAAAATTGTTACATTTTGTGTACAATTTTGCAGGTTTCAAGGAAAAATGTGTTTTTTTTCCTGAACATGTTTTAGGTGAAGTAGTAAAGCTCATACAAAGCTATATTTCCCTAAACTTCCCAACCTTTGTTCCAAACAAAGCTTTCAAAGTAGCTGAAAATTAACACAATGGCCAAGATCATTCACAAGTTTCATGTGTCTCTGGTGTCTACGTCCCCACCACACTACCTCCAACGTCTTCCATGGCCTACACAATGTTACAAAATTTATGTGGTTTGGTTGATTTATAATCCATCAAATTCAAATTAGAACTCAATTGGGATTCAATTCAAATGAGAATTGGGCAAAGCCTAAGATGCTTTTACCCTGATAAATTTTAAAAATAAAAAATAAAATAGAATAAAGAAACCACCAAAGTGGGCAATTGGGATTCAATTCAAATGAGAATTGGGCAAAGCCTAAGATGCTTTTACCCCCATAAATTAAAAAAAATTAAATTTTAAATTTTAAAAAAAAAAAAAAAAAAACCACCAAAGTGGGCAATATGGTCCTCTCTTTTTCCTACTATCTTTAATTCCTTTGCTCATTACTCATTACCAACTCAGTCCAAAAGGGGTACCAAAAAAGGCCGGTCAAAACCGAAAAGAAGCTGCTTCCTAGTAAGAGCTACTCCTCAGATCATGCCACGTTGCCAAATAAACTTTCCTGGTCAGCAGATTTGGCGCCTAATTCCAACACCTGTCATCCCAGGCCACCCCGCCATAGTCTGAATGAGGTAGTACAAGTGGAAACGCAACACGTGTATTGTCTTTAATGTCGCATTAACGTGTGTGAGTCATCAAAAGGATTTGTTGAAGATTAGAAATAATGTAAGATAATCCCAATTGAAATTATATCAATGTGAAAAGGGATTCCGTGACACAGCACCCACCAGTACACCATCCATTGGGTAACCTGTCATGACTCACTTGCGAACTAACCACACAACTTACCAAGGCCTAACTTATGGTAGGCACCGTCCTACTTCCCCTATTCCTGTCAAGATCGAACGGCAGAGATCAAGCCTGGGACTCCTCATGATCACCCTTTCCCAACCCATTCCGCCTCCAATGGTCGAGATGAAATCTAGTTGTCATCCAATGGTTGAATTGAAAACCCATCACTTTCAGATGGTCGAGATGAGATCCAGTTGTCATCCAACAGCTGAATTGAAAACGGATTGCTTTCAGCTGGTCGAGATGAGATCCAGTTGTCATCCAACGGCTGACTTGAAAACAGATCTCTTTCAGACGGTTGAGATGAGATCCAGTTGTCATCCAACAGCTGACTTGATAACGGATCTGTTTCAGACGGTCGAGATGAGATCCAGTTGTCATCCAACGGCTGACTTGAAAACGGTTCGCTTTGAGATGGTCAAGATGAGATCCAGTTGTCATCCAACGGCTGACTTGAAACGGATCTCTTTCAGATGGTCGAGATGAGATCCAGTTGTCATCCGACGGCTGACTTGAAAACGGATCTCTTTCAGATGGTTGAGATGAGATCCAGTTGTCATCCAACAGCTGACTTGAAAACGGATCTCTTTCAGATGGTCAAGATGAGATCCAGTTGTCATCCAACGGCTGACTTGAAAATGGATTGCTTTCCGATGGTCAAGATGAGATCCGATCACTATCAGATGTAACTAAGTAACTACTAACTACCTATGGAAGTGGGTAAATATCATAGGTAAGTAGGTAGATAAGTAGGTGAGGCGCTTAGTCACTACCGGGTAGATAGATGCATGTGGATGGTTAGTAGTTGGTACAAAGTTATTCATAACTATGGGGATAGGAATACAGTGAAAAAGTGTTTTCCGTCCACACACCATCCATCCTGCATGTTGCACTGGTGGGTGCCCATTAGCTCTAGTAGTCACTGAATACGGGCTAGCCTTGCAATGTTGTCCCTGAGGCCTTGGATGAATCATCACTTCCATTGGTACCTTCACCTTTCTTGAGCACGCAACCGCTCAATGAACCCGGAATGAATGTGGAGAGTGCAGACTTGCTCTCAGAGTCGTAGCACATCTTTCCAATTGGGCTGATGTGATCACAAATTATGTCACAAGAGTATCTTTTCATTAAGTTTCTTTGAGCTAGATGTGCGTAAAGGCATCTCATAGGTATACCAGTCAAACATTGGTCAAATGCAAAAGTTGTTAATCAAATTGTGAATCATCATAAAATGACATCTGTCAATTGTTCATGAAACATGCGTTTTCTTAAAAATTCTTCAAAAAGTTCTTACATATGAAATGTTCCTAGAGTTCATAACATCCATTACCTATGAATTTCAACTCAAATGAGGCGCCCTCCAATGGAAAGAAAGAGCCTATCATTGATGCAACAAAAAGACCCCATTTCAGTGCCTTTCCATTAGGGTGCTTCAAGCATTTCATGTCTAATTGTGATCATGTCAGCCTAATGGAAAGAGACTTTTAGGTTGGGACATCTATATCATTTGCAAGTGACCCACAAAATGAGGATTTTTGACCCATGTTACCATTGTGGGTCTCGGCTCACACAGGCATCCATGCTAATGCAACTAGTCGTCACATGTGTGTAATGCCTCCTAATTGTCTTCTTCACACACTGTATTTTTCTTATGTTTGTTGGAACATAGGGAAGAGACTACACTTTGGTCACTGCCCAAGGATTTGAGCATACAATGTTGGCTCAAACCTGATCCATTGTGTTAGTGACATTTGAAATATTACATGCACGATGGATGAGCATGTTTCATAAAAATGCATGCATACACACTACATATATACTCCTCAATGATAGAGATTGTATGGGTACACAATTTTACAACAAAATAAAACTAGGGTTTATATAAGTAAAAAGTTCAACAACTAATTAAAATTAGTGTTTAATTATGAATTGCAACCTACTTATGAAGTTTTTTTTAAAAATCAACTTTCTTGCCTAAAAATCATGACCTTGTGTTTAAAAATATTTTTTCACAATTTTGATTTTGATTTTGAATGCAGTAAAAGACTAGTTCCACAGTTCAATTCTTGTGCTAGTTCCAGCAAGAACTTAGACATAATGACCAATTTTAACCATACAAACTGAACACACTCAGAACACAGGTAGATATCTAAATTGGATGACATTTTTGTAAATTTAAAATAATATTCATTTTGCTTATCATGTATAAAGGTGATGGTTAAACAAATTGTTGGATGAATTGGTCTAATCAACAAATATGCACCACTTTCAAAACACAAACTATTGAATGCAACAAGCAAGTTGGTTAACTAAAGAAATCAAAAATATGATATCAATTTGAACAGATTAATCTGTCATGTGATTATACATTGAATTTCTTCTTATTGCCTCAAGCCAGTTAATGGACACGCATGTGTAACTTTAGGGTCCACCCATTCATTTGATGGGTGGGTTTGGGGCACAGCCATCCGTTTGAAGGGAAGAGTCACTCGCAGACGACGTCTTTTGCCGTAAGTTTGCAGCGTTGTCCTTGGTTTGGGGTTGGTCCTAAGCTGTTGCTACTTCTACATGATTTTGGATTTTGTAACTGTTGTGACAATCTACCCATCTTTCTTGTTTGTTTGTTGGAAACATGTGGGAGGAAGAGAGATAAATTCATCAAAACAGAAGTTGCTTCTACCCAATTACATTGCTACTAAGAGAAGAGAAGCTTTTGAAATGAAGTAGGCTCCCATGGCGCGTCCATTCCCGCGCTTGCTTGTCAGTTAACGCTTCAAACAATCATTTGATCGAAACGTCCGCGTAGGATTTCGAGAGGCAGTGTGCAGCGTGATGTGGTGGAATTCGGCAGAATGCGCATGTTTGAGCATTCGCTACTGCTCTCGACGTTCTTCTACTTTCGGGTTTCTCTTGTCTCCTAGTCCTGGAGTTGCATCATCATCTCTCTTTTTTCTTCATCCTCTTCTTGTGTATGTCTGTCTACTGCGAAATTGCGATTGCTCGTTTTCGTAATACTCTGCGATTGCAATTGTTGTCGAACTACGATTACAATTGCCATCTCTTAAAGAGGAAACGAGCAGCAGGAAGCCCTGACTGCGGGTGTGTGTTCTTGTTCTTATTTTGAAGTTACCTGATGGAATTGGTGGAGCGGCATGGACAACAATGCTGGTATCTCATTGCTACTTTCTTGGCAGGTCGCATTGGCAAACAATGTCGCAAGCGCTCGTACAATCATCTTCGCCTTAACATCAGGTTAGTATTACCCACCTGCAAAAATCTCATCAAAACTGCACAAGAAAATCCATGAACTCCAAAGAACTCTGCAACCCGTAAAGAAACCTGAGAGAATGAAGATCATGAGCAAGCTGCAAGAGACTCAAAGAGACAGTTTTTAGATCACACACTTCAATCTTCACCAACATTTTCTCAGGATTTCTCTCTTGGCTTGCAAGAAGTTGTTCAGAAGAATTGCTTGAAGAATCTGTCCAACAGCTTCTTGTGGCCATGATCTGCATGTTGGGGGGCATGGGTGCAGCGCGACGGTTGGAACAAGGAGGAAGAAGAAGCTCTTGTGTCTGCACATAACAATCTTGGCACCAGATGGGCTGACATTGCCAAGCTCATTCCAGACTGCACCAAAAAACGCCATCAAGAATCACTGGAGTGCAACAATTAAACAGAAAGATCTTCGCCACAAGCACAAAATTAAAACAACAATGATCATGGATGATGGCTCTGAAACCCCAGATCAATGTCACCTTGCAGGAGGTATGTTACCACCACCCCTTTGCACTATCCTTTGTGAATATCAGCAAAGGATAAGGTGGTTGATCAGATTGAGTAAAAAAAACAACACTTCTGCTTCTTCTTCTTCTAAACTTCTTGAGAAACCTGATGAAACAACAACAGCTGATTGCCACTACAGCATAGCTTCTAGCCAAGATCTCACTCACATGCTGGAACCCTAGAAGACTCAGACTCACCATCACCATCATCACCACCACAACTTGCATGCAAATCTTCTCCTCCTCATACTACTGGTTGGAGAAATTCAACAAGGAGCAAGAGGCAGGTACACTGATTGATGACATTTGTGAAGATGTTGGGTGTTTTTCTTCTTCTTTTTCTTGGCCATGGAAATTATGATGATTGTACTTAGCTCTAGGGTTTGATGCTTGGTGATGCAGCCGGATGTAACTGTATTTTTGTACAGATGGAGGATGAGGATGAAGAGAGTTCTTTGACTCTAGAACCATACTTTGAGGCCAATCTGAATTCAGTTGATGTTGACAACATCATGCATTTGTTGTGTGCTGCAACTCATGGACAAGATGAGGATGATCATCATGGAGGACTCGGGGAATGTGGCACAAGCAGTTATGGCACTAGACAACAGCACAAACTTGAAACCTCATGATGCTCCAATCTGCTTCTTGTTTTGCTCCATTTATGAACTGTGGTGCCATGATACTGGACTCATCAACTGTACAGCAGTAGCCCTCATGTGTTCCTGTATTGGGTCAAGGTGTGATGATGAACACAATGGTGCATATCCAGTTGCTGTGTGTGATGGTACTGGACCATGGGAAAGAGGAGGAAGAGGATAAGTTTTGAACGAGGCAGCTGATGGACACAATTCCGGTCACCACTTCACCAACAACAGAAAGGAATCAAGTGCACTACCAGCTATAGTAGTTGTCCAACCACAATTCAAGCTTTCTGCAAGTGCAGTGAGGAGGATGCAGCACAACCTCTGCAGCAAGCACCAGAGTTAGCACTATACATCGATATCATCTCAGTTGTTCAACTTGCAGGAACAACAACTCTGGACCGAATTGTGAGTGAAAACTTAAGTCTTCACTCCTCTCTTCTATATCCAATTTTAGAGCCTGAAAAAGCTTCAGAGAACAGCACCAAACAAGGAAGAATGAACATGATTTCTTCCAATTCCAGGAATATGAGTTTCAATAGTAATCATACCTCACATGTGCAGCAGCAGTAGCCACACCCAATCAAAGCTCCCAATCCTCATGAGTGTGCTGCATCAAGCAGCAGCTGTTGCTTTTCAGCACATGAAACCATGTAGCAGCAGCTTGACTCAGATGGGACTTTTGTAATGCAAAACAAGAGCGGCAGTTGCTGTGATAGTACTACTACTTACCTCCAAATGCTTGCATTAAGGTATCTAATTGGGATTTTCTTTTGGGGGCCTCAGATGTGATCCACAATCTGATGCCAGACACCTTGAATCTACTGTTGGACAATCCCTCCCAAGTTATCTGAAACAACCAGTTGTGAAAAATCTGAGCAAAAAAAAATGCACCCATTTGTGAAGAGGCTGAGCAAGAAAAATGCACACTCCAAACCCATGACTTTTGTATATGAAAGTATGTTGCAAGATTCCAAATTTTTTTGTTATGCACTTTCCCTTTCCTAGTTTCAATTTGGCGGTGTTATCACCACTAGTTTTTTTTTATTACAATCAACTAGCACCTTACTTGCAATGAACTAGCACCTAAGTTTGTGAAATTATGTGCAACTTTGCCATGTTATGTAGGGTTTGTACTTTGTAACTATACATATTGTAAGCTTTTTTTTGCAGATCTTTGAAAATGAGTTTGCCTTCTTTCTCCCTCTTTTGGCCATTTTGGAAACAATAGAGTTATTCATAAAGTACCCCAAACTGGGATAGCACCAATTTTGCCAAAATTGGGGGCATGATCTATCTTACTTACTTACAATGTTGCGTCATTAAGTGGGCCAAACAGCACCCAGGCCAGAACCCAATTGACGTTAAGTCTAATGAAGCAATTCAGATCTAACCGTCTGACATTGCACTAAGAATCTAGCAAGGATGCCTTGTTGTTGACAGCTCAACAATTCAGCCAAAGGTGTGATGGCAGTTAGTGGCAATGAACCTCTAAACCTTTCTCGAACACTTTGATAGGTAGGGCAAACCAACAAGAAGTGGTCCTCATCCTCAACTGCACCCAAGTTGCACAATTTGCAGTAACATTGTTGCACTGGCACCTTCACTGGCTTGACTTGCCTTCCTAGCTCAATCTGCAGCTTGTGATTCGCACAACGAAAACGTGCCAAACTTCTCCTAAGTTGTGCATTGTCTACCCTGGAGAGGTATTCTTTGTACCCATACTATGTTGAGCTATTCAACTCCAGATAGGCTCTCACCCTGCTGGAGTCAGCTGCAGCCACTTAATGGTGTACAATGTATTGCCTTTCAGCCAACTGCTTGAGGCGAGCACATGGTGGCAACTGATCGCTATCGATGCACAAATTGTATGTTGACAATCGTTCATCTACTTGTGCTAGCCAGCAAGCAGGCAATCGACTTTTTTTACCCATAGCACTCTGGTTCCCAAATAAAACTTTTCACCTGGCTGCAAGCAACTGCAGCTGTACATCATAAGCTAGCCTGAGCATGCGATCTGAGTCTACCTCAGAACTAACACGTGAAAGAAAGCGCATGGTCTGTTGCCACCAAAATATTTCTAAGGGAAACCTGCCAAACTCTGCTAGCATGACGTAACTGGATGTCGTGGTGCTGACCCCAACGACGACTTCAAAAAAGCCCGATGAACCACCTCTAACTGTTCGCATGCCATGTGGTCTGACCATACTTCACACCCATAGCTAAGCACTGGTTTGACTAGTGCATCAAACAACTGGCATTGTAATGTTGGGTCAAAGATGCGCAGCTCTGTGCATCTGCGCCACAATGCAAAAACTGCCTTTTTCCCTGACATTGCTAACCGCTATAATGCCACTTGCATACCTTTTGTGTCGTGTAGCTCAACACCTAGATACTTGAAAGAGTTTAGTTGCTCTACAGCTTCGCCCTCATACTGAAAAGCCTGACACACAAACTTACGTGCTTCAAACACAACAACCTTGGTTTTATTGACATTCACAGTCAACTGACGCTCACAACAAAAAGCTTGTAAGACATCCAGTTGCTTCTACAATCCAACAGGAGTGTGTGACATGAAAGCTATGTCGTCTGCATACAAAAGCAAACGAACAGCTAGCTGTCACAACATTAGTGGTGTGTCACCTTCCAAAGCATTCAGCTGTTTTTCTAGGCCATCTATGAAGAGGCCAAATAGGAGCGGGTTGAGGGGGCATCCTTGCTTCACTCCGATGCGGCAGAGGAAAGTGAGCATGAGCCCCTCTTCTGGATGGTGCATGCAAGCTTGGTTTTGATGGTACATGGAGCACAAGCACTCTAGTATCCGCCCACTGATGCCAAGTCCCTCCAGCACCTGCCACAACAGGTCCCTTGGTACTGTATCAAAGGCTTTTTTGAAGTCCACAAAACAAGTGTATAGCTTCTTTTTCT
>Ga0116227_10007657_pt1 | contig 20917 bp, 18 predicted proteins | sample S1TSphgellanicum_FD_89693 | JGI IMG/M metagenome (GOLD analysis project Ga0116227, IMG submission 89693) | Host-associated microbial communities from peat moss isolated from Minnesota, USA - S1T2_Fb - Sphagnum magellanicum MG | ecosystem: Host-associated > Plants > Peat moss > Unclassified...
GTGAAAGAAAAGAGAAAAAGAGAGGGAGTGGAGGGGGGGGGTGGGGGTGGTGGGGGGGGGGGGGGGGGGGGGGGGGGGGGGGAACTCCTATGTTGATGCAAAAACTTGTTGAATGTTGCAACCCACATGTAGGAAAAATGTTATACTTCATGGCAAAAACATGTATAGTTGGGAAATGAAATATGTACGAATAATTATGGGATCCATGACTCTCATTTATAACAACATAATATTTATTTGTGCTTCTTTTGTAAAATATAAATTTTTTGCAACATTGGAATTCGATTGAAAAAGTTTTATGGAAATGTCAAATTTGTCCTTGCAAGTTCCTATATTCTTACAACTTTAGAAACTAAAAGGCTTACATGCAAATGGGAAGAAGATATAACCATCCACGACCTTGTGTTGGATTTGATGTTCTCAATGAGGGTAAAACTAATCAACAAACAAGTATTCTTTGAAAGGTTCAAAACAAAAGAAAAAAAAGAGGAGTTTGATATCAATTGAAGGTTGTCCCATTAAACAACATAGATAACAATGACCATTGGACATCAACAACACAACACTATATTATGAGCTTGTGAGCATGAGCAAGTGAACAAGACAAAATATTTTAAAAACTTTTTTGGTGACTTGGACAAAATATGGGGTTGGTTTAAGCACTTCATCATTTCGCCCACAAACGATTTTCCATGTCTTTGGAATCACAAATTGAACGTCCTATTGACCATCCCCATACCTTTCATTTGACAAAGGATAACATGTACACATTACATCTCCAACATTGTGAATGGATTATTTAAACAATAATCTATCCATCCTTGACATGGAGACATTTAAGTCCAATAACTTTATATCTCTAATGTGAAAAGGTGCTCCTATATCCATTAATTATGTCACCACTCTTATGGGAATCATTGTGGCAACTTTGGTTATCATCATCATATTTGGTGAAGGTTGCCACATCTTCATGGGAGGCATTAAGGACACTTGGTGAAATCCTGGGTTTTAGATATTCAAATGAAATAGGAGTAGAAAATGAACATTTCAGTTTTGCAACATTGAATGACAAATAGTCATAAAGAGTTTACGAAATTAGTAGTACAAATAGATTGCAAGTTTGGGAGACAAGGAAAGGGATTTGGAAGGGTGTGCAAGCGAGAAAAAAAATGGTTTTGTGGGAGTGGGGCCGGGGCTAGGGTTTTGGCAAGGGAGCTGGAAGCAAAAGTGGCAATTAGGGTTGGGGGGGTCCAACTAGGTTCAGTTATCCAAGGTAGACCTAGTTAACAAGGAGGTTCATGCTTCGAGTCAAGTCATCAAGGTTTGCAACCCTGATTGTAAGGGTGTGTTGCAGATTGTGTCACATTTAATTTGTTGCTCTTGTTTAGTTTCGCCACCTTTTCTACATGTAGTTCCATTTGATTGCCATGTTTTCTGAAAAGGCCTTGAGAGTTGTCATAAACATTGGACAATAGTGAGGCCACATCACCCATTTCTTTTTCAAACTTGGTATTTGGCACAAGTGGTGGCTTTTAAGCAACTTGTGTTCATCAAATTGGCCAACCTGAAATGTTTGGCATGTTCAAGCGACTATGTAGTTAAGGTAGGGTTGATAATATGCTACATGATCAAATTCTAAGGGTTATATGAGGCAATCACATGGAATTCTATATATACAAAACAACAATCAAGTAGGATTCAATGAAGGAAAAAAATCCAAAATAAGAACATTATGTAAGACTCATTTTTCTCACATATGAAAACTGAAATTGCTGGATTATTTTGAACCCTATGATTTGCATATCACTCACAAGGTCAAACATTTAGAGGAGTTAATGAATATAACTAAGTTACTTATTGATTGCATCAATCTTCAAATTTTATGTTCACAAATGGAACTGACAAATTTCCAACATTTGGACAAATGAAATCTAATATCAAAGGAAAGCAGTGCACATCTTTTTTGAAAAAAGATGTTGGAAAATTGATGATTTTTACTTTCACAAGTTTATTTTCATACTTGTTTTGTACCATTCTTTTGTGAATCAGAACATCACATTTGGTTTCCATAAATTGTCTTTAGAAAAAAAAAATGGTTGATAACCTTTTTAGTTAAAAAGGACATTAATTCTGTTGTTTAAACTATTGTTGCAATAATATGAATACCAAGTTCCATAGTAAAGATTACAAACCTTTTCCTTCCTTCCACTACTATTAAAACACTATGTTCTACTTTTTCCCGTCTCATAAATAGTTTTGAGGATTTCCAATTCCAAAGATGTCAACAAAACATTTAGAGGTTGGAACATTTGAAAATTCATGTTATTTATGGAAGATGGGAAGACAAGACGAAAGCAACCAATGTCTGCATACACCACACATTTTCACATTGTTATTTTGAACGCTTACAGTGAACACCTGTTCTATCAGAGAATTGTTGCAATCCAAGGCACTTTGATACCTCCAACTGATGTTTAGCACTTCTTTGCTGAGTATTTATTTATTTTGGAAAACAAGTGGTCTATCAGAGAAGTTGAAACCAAAACACTTTAATATGCTAACCCACAACCACATAGGAGAAGGGAAGAGAAGAACATTGTCTGTAATTGAAATCAATTCCACAAGAATGAGATCTCACTGGAAACACACAACTGATTGTACCAAGAATTCTCGTTGCCATGAAATGTAACAAGCCCCATAAATGAAGTGATGTTTCAATAAGGAGAGGTGGGACCAGGTCCACCTATAATATATGAACTCTAATATATCCTACTAAAAGAAATTTCTGACAGTGATCTGTGTGATGTAAAGACATTGAAATACCCTATGATTTGGGATCTAAATTTCAATAGAGTAGACCAAACGTGCAGAAGATTATCCATATCAGATTTTCCCATTTTCTATCTTGTACACTTCAGATCCACTTTACCCCAATGCATTTGCTGACCTGATATGGAGATTGGTCTCTGAGGAAACCAACATAATCCCATGTTACAACAGGGACAGTTTATGTCTGACCATCAGAATCATCAGCTTCTGTCCATAGTTGACTGAAGACCAAGGGCTTCTCTTGCAATAGTTACAGTTTGACTGCCACCTACAGCTGTATACATTATCAGCAACTCCCTTCGTTCTTCAGCTCCTAGGTATGATAAGCCTCTAGCAACCAGCTCCATCTCTGCCTGCAATCCCACAACCAGAGTTTAGTATCCTTTGCAACACATTAAGACTCCAAATCTTCCATTATTGAGAATTCACAACCCAACCAGATCAAAACTAGCCCCATGCAAGAAATGTACAATGCTAGATAAATGCCACCAGGAAAGAGGCAACCAAAAAATACATATATAGAATGAAGCAGGCAAATTTATTTCTGGAATGGTGAGAGCAGGAGCTACAACCTTGCCATGTCATCCTCAGCAGCCCTATTAACACCCAATTTGCAAAGTTCCCAGTGGGGTAAATGCAGCTGTAAGAGTAAAAGACTCACAGAGTTGGGATCCGGGCTGAATGTAGCATGCATGTGCACTAGCTTCTGCAGCTCCTCATCTGCTTCTCTCAGTTTTCCTTGCATATGCAATGCCTGTAGCAACCATTGCTGAGATTTCACACAGGATTGCATGCTAAACCCACTAACTTTGCCTCTCAAAACATGTCCCAACGAACCTGTCGGGCTTGCCCAATATATTCCAATAGCTCAAATACAGCTACTGGTAGATCAATTCTTTCTTGCCCATCTACAACATCTTTATCCAATTTCTTTGCAATACAGGTTATCCTGCACAATATTTCTCCAAACTTAAAAGCATACTTAAAAGAATCATACCCAAGCCTGTAGAAAGCCTGCACGTGTACGGGCTGCCACAGCAGCTATCACCATTGTAGCTGCTCTCTCTGCACCCAGCCCTATGTTGTTGGCCAACCCTGCAATGAAGTGTGTAGGCTCCTCACTTCCAAATTCCAAGGACAGAGATCCTATGCTGCAGCAAGATCACCAGTTGAAAAGATCCATGCCAAAGAGCTTGACATCAGGCTAGAAACCCAAGTGACTAGGAATTATGAAAACTGAGGTAGCAAAATGAGGAAGCAGTCCACTCAGAAATGCAACCCTCCTCCTTGCTCCCCTTAATAGACATCCTCATGTGCAAACCAAGTTTGTGCATGCAAAGGAACACGAAATGACCCCAGTTTGAAGAACAAAACAAACTGCCAAATCTAATACACTGTAAATTTTTTATTGCTTGTATTGCTAAACCTACATTGGAGTTTCAACTTTGTAGGGCAACATGAATGCAGCTTCAGTCTTTCACAAAAACTTGGGAAACATGGAAATTTCTGTTTTTTGGACTTTGAGTCAACCTGCTGCAGGCATTCAAAACGACCTGAATGGCAGACCGATAAAATGAGTCTCGAGTATTTGCTGTGTCAAAGTTAACTCTTGCCCCTGAGTCCCTGCACAATTGTCGCATCTGCCAAGTCGTTCATGGACAATTACACACAAGCATTTAGTGGAAGTTGGATAATGACTTCAGACAAAAGACTTCCCGGTTGGTTAAAATGCACAATATTGCAACTAAGACAGGTAACATATTAATTTTGAACCTTTTGCAACAGAACTGAAAACTACAAGGTGACAAGGAAGAACGTCAGCCTTGCATACCTTGCAAATATCTTCTTCTGCGAAATCAATTCCACTTATCCTTTTCTCCATCATATCTGAACAAAAAATGCTCCAGAGACATTCAAGGCAGTTCCAAAATGCAGTCAGTATCCTGGCCTGCACTCTCCATGCTTTCAATGGTTATAACGCTCTCCTATATGTTGCAAAGACATAGTACAAGGCTGTAGCAAACAACAATTCCTGTGTTGCTTCTGCCAAAGATTTAAAGTAATAATGCTATGTCAACATCACCCAACACCACTACAAAATTCAAGTTGCAAAATTCCAAACTGTTCCTCTGGTTTCAGCATCATGAAGACATACATGTTTCAGTGAAGGGTAAGCTCTCTACCATGGAGAAGAATGTAAGCATCCCTCTGTGCTTGCATACTCACTTGGGGATGCATACAAGGGGAGAGGTCAGAAGCAAGCCACCAAACTGGCAATTGTCCACCTCCTTTCACCTTGCTAAAGGTTGGTGTCACCTTGTTATTTCTGAGTTGATGAAGTTCTTTTTCAGAGCATGAGTTGGCAATCACACTATCTAGTGGACCCAATCCTCTTGTTTCTTTGTTTGCTGGTTTCTTCACCACTGGTCCACTCTCCCACAGCTTGAGGCCCTTGCTCACAACCACCTCCTTTCCTCCTAAGCTCCGATCCCTCACTCGGGACAGCCTTGGCCAATTGAAACCTTTGCCCCATCCCCACTGGAAGCGCTTTGCAAGCACCAGAAGAAGTCGAGCCAAGATGACTGAGAAAATTGTCCACAAGAGAGCATGACCAGCAAACTCAACTGTTGAGCGCCGTACAGCAATCACAATTCGCTTGTCATTCTGAACTGCTACGCTGCTGCTGAGCTCTTTCCAGGCCAGTACTGCATCTTGAACAAAGGACCTACTCGCCTGCACAGACCACCGCATCAAATTGTCATGAAACAAAACTTGGGTCCTCGTCATTTGGTAGGCTATTCGGTTCTTGTTCAGAGACGAAGAGCACCATGCGTTTCTACCAAATCGGATATCCACCATCGCCGCTGTAAAAGATTTCTCAATCCCAGTTTCTTGAAATGATGGAAAGAGAACATTCGCGGAAAACAATCCCCTGCGCCATTTACCATATTGTGATCTCTGTGACACCAAGGGTCTAGTCTTTGCCACTTAAGCACTACAACCCTAGAACAAGGACCGTATGCTGACCTGCTCTGCGTGATGAAGAGAGGTTTGGAGAGCGTTCTTGGCCGCAGCGGCCGCATCCCCTGCTTTCTGCTTTATTTCTTCCACGTCGATAGTAATCTCCATCTTGTCGTCTCCTTTGTCTTTGGAAGCAAGAGCCTTGCTGTTCCACGATCGTCCCGCAATCTCTTCTTTACGTCTATGGTGCCGTCGCCCCGCTTGACTACAAACCCTGAGCGGCGCCCCATGTCCAAACTGTGGCAGCTTTCCAGCTCCGTTGCAGTTACCGAACCTCGTAAGCACAGAGCATCGACGCCCGCCGTCGTCCACGCACCGGCTTTGCAAAAATATAGAGCCCAGCTTAGTAGCAGGACTTGATTGTCGCATCGGAGATAAATGCCTGCCGATGGGAGAACAATTTGACAGTTCTGGTGCAGTTGAAGCTAAAGCTGTTCTTACAGCTTCTCCTGGAGCTCTTAGTGCATCATATGACATCACAGCCATCGATACCACCCACATCCTCGCCCTAGAAGGTATTCACCAAATAACGCCCCATTCGCATTCATTCCTGAATAATAATTCAAAGTTCCGACACTCAATATTAGCGATTACTTGCATCCATTTTCAATCTACAAGGAAATGAAATAGCTCTCGAACTCCAATGCTGAAAGATTCATGCTCACATTCTTAGCGATTGCTTGCATCCATTTTCAATCTACAAGGAAATGATATAGCTCTCGAACTCCAATGCTGAAAGATTCATGCTCACATTCTTGACCTTGTCGAGGTTTCTTTTGTCACAAAGCTGGATCAAGATCAGGTGCTTTCAGCACGAAATTTAACACATATATCTGCATCACATGAGATTCATGCAATTCTGGAGACGGACGATGCTGCAAGAACACATACTCATCAAGATCGAACCCTAGCTACAAACCCCTAAGACAAAGGCTCGTGCCATCGCCAAGAACTGCAAGAAACGAGGAGGACGAATCCCGGGCAAACATCCGGGCAGACGGTCAGCTCCTCTGGCGTCTCCAAGACTTGCATGAAGGAGAGGGCCATGGTACATCGAAAGTGTCATCCCCGTGTACCCATGCGACACGGAGGAACATGGTACCTTCAACATTTCATGGCCATGCACCATGGTGTTTGAGGAGGCGGCTTATGGCAATTGAAAAAAGAATGGACTTTGGTGCCACATTGCCCGTCCATATTTGAAGTCTTAAATGAGATCTTGAGACCTTTTTGTTTTTATTTTATTTTAATGTTTTTGTTGTGTGGGTAGTAGTAGTGCCTTCTGTGATCATGTTGTGAGATTTCTCTCGCCATCCCATTGAATCATATCACCCAATTTGTCACTCATCATTGCAAGCTCCATGTCCCTTGTATCACCCAATTTGTCACTCATCATTGCAAGCGCCATGTCCCTTGTATCACCCAATTTGACACTCATCATTGCCAGCTCCATGTCCCTTTGAAAGAATGCAACAATAAAAATTTTACATGAATTCCCTCCATGGACAACATTTTATTGCAGCAAAGGTTTGTTGTTGACAATTTTATTTTCGATCCAAAAATAAGGGAACATGCAATGGACATGTTAGACAAGATGACTTCCTACAACAAATGCATGCATGATGGTGACAAGCTAAGGACATTTCCAACATGGACATATCACCAATGGAGCTTCCTCTTCTTTATATGTTAGTATGCCTCTTACTCCCTTCCCACGTCCACAATTGGTCTCTTTAGTTTCAAACCATTGTTGCAATACCCATAGTTTGTTTGTTACAATTTATGATTATGTTGAAATGGTGAGCTTTTTCTCCATTGTAAGTGGTGTTCCTTGGTGTCGCCTCCCTTTATTAGTTTTGAATGGATTTGCTCAATGCAAACAATCATGTGTATTCCAACTTTTTTTTTTTGGAAACTTGCATTTGAAATCTAGATCAAGCTTTTAAGGTTGCACATTTGCATCTTCAACCATCTTGAGGTGTAGGCCACCATCTCAAGGATGGACTTGCAATTACAACTACATAGCATGATTATGTGCCATAGTATCAATGTATGTAGGATAGGTTTAGGCCATAATGACATCCCACCACCCATATGCATTTCTTGCAACTATGTAGAAATTACAATCTACTCCAATTCTATGTCCAATAATTCCATTTCAGCTTGCCCAATTGAGTTTTCCATCTCAATTGCCTCCCCCAATGCCTCATTGTATGCCTCCCCCTTTGTGACCCATTTCTCCTTGTCATAAAATAAACTTTGCCTGATTTTTAGATCCCGCTCCTGGCACATAAAATCAATTGGACAATGGGCATTAATAGATCAATGTAACAATATAAAATTTTGTTAAGGTCTATACAAATGATCTAGGTGCTTGGTTTTAAGTGTGTGGATTGAAATCAAAACACTTATATGCTTTTGTGCTAAAAATTCATATCTACAAAGGTATGATGCCTTACTACAATAGAACTTCTATGTCCTATATATAACAAATGTAGGTATTTTCTTTCTCCAACTATAACATTAAATCATGGCACTCACATTCATGGTTATTGGAGTTGATTCAAATCATGGGGACCAAAAGGATTGTAAAGTTGTCAAAGCCCATGTCATGTTCAATTAATGAGTTTGTTGAAAACTAGGATAAAATCTAACATTAACAAATTCAAGGTTCAAGTTGCAAGGAAAGGGCACATGTTATAAAAGAATGGGTATATAAGTTGAGATTTAGGATCACATACAACATTTGAAGTCATTAATAGAAAACCCCCCCTTTTACAATTATGTTTTCAACTACATCTTAACTATAAAACATAGTTGAAAGAAATAAAAACAATTGTAAATTATTTTTTACAACTAAAAAATGTTTTTCTCAAGTGTAAACCAAAGAAATTAACAAGTATAAATCAACAATGACATTCTAGTTGAAGGAGTTTGTCACATGTCAACACCACATCAATAGCCATCATCAACCATTTTAGTTGTAAACTATTTTACCGACCTAGTCACAAGATATTGTCAACTTCCTTCAACTAATGAATGAACTTCATATACTAACTACATATGACATCAACAAAATATTTAGTTGCAATTTCGACTACATTTCAATTATGTGAATTGAATGTTTTAACCAATGATGTGGTGACATGTGGCACACCCAAAACATTCCACCATTGATTAGCCATAATAGAAATTAAGTCAAAAGGTAAACTATATTGCAACTATAATGGTCAATGCATTTGGCCAATGGTGGGATGACACGTGTGGTGATTTAATAGGGTTTGGGATGAATCAATAATTAAATGACATGTGGCATAACTTAGGCCTATTTATGTACATGGTGCCTAATCATAAGCAACCATTTAATTACTTAGGCAAAGGTTAGGTCTAAAACATGCCCCCTTAATCTAAACTTAGGTTAAAATTAAATCTAGGCATTTAAGCTAGGCCTAAACATAAGTAGCCATTTAGTTTAAGCTAGGGCTAAACCCAAGCATTAGATTAAACATAAACCTAAATCACAAATAAAATCCTATTTTATTTAATTTAACCTTGAAGGTTGAATTTTTTTCATTGGCTTGTCCCAAATGGCTATTACATTTTCATGTTTACTTCGATTCTCTTACACACCCCTAAACTCCTTGGGCTTATTCATTTTAAGCAAAACCTCCAATTGTTCTGGAATGAAAATAACTGTGGCTGGTTGCTCCTTTTCATTTTCATGATCATCGTGGTTGTCACAGTCTTCTTGCTTTTCAAAATCCTCTTGTTCCTCCTCCCTAATGGTATCAGATGGAACATCTAGGTCCTGGGTGGGTTTTTCCATTATGGTCTCATAGACTAGCTTACGGTTCCTTTTCAATGCTATGGGAACTCCTTAATTGGTGGATCAAGCTCCACCAAAACTCTGATACCATGTGATGCACCCTAAATTCCTTGAAAGATTTAAATGCAAATCTAAAAATGAAAACAATAAAAAAAATAAAAATTGGGGTATGTTCTTTAATTCAAAACATTTTGGGGGTAAAAGGGGTGTGCTAGAGCTTCGGGATGAGGACTACAACGAGTGACAAATTGGTTAATTATTCATATGGACCTACACAAATCAAACAACAAGTTAGTTAGTGCATGGTTGAAACATTTTTAATGCATGGATGAGCCACGAGCATACACGAACTTATAAAACTCACCACGGCCTAAACTTGGGGAAAGCCACCACTTTCCCCCTTATAGTATTCTCTATGATTATCCATAGGGGTTACATCCAAATGTCATTTTTCCCAAGACTCCCAAATTGGGAATCTCGAAATTCCTGAAATTGGGACTCCCGCCACTTTGTAGGCCTATAATTTCTTGTGCATACCTTTGATTGAGATGAAGTCTAAAGCAAAATTGTATCCCTAGTCAAGAGTTTTTTAACAATATGTCGCACACCACCTACATGCATGTAATTCAAGACGATTTTCAACGTTTAGTGGTCAAAAGTCAAATTGACATTTTGACTTTCGGCTTTTCTTTCGGCCATAATTTGTGTTGTAAATATTCAAATGGATCATGTGAACCCATTTTAGACATCCAAATCTTAAGAGTTTTCCAATGGTAGAAGGAACTTTTTAATTCAATGAATTTTGACCCCACAAATCGTTCTCTGAAAATTTGGGAGTCCATAGGGACTCCAACTCCCAAAGTGGGAATTCACTTGGGAGTGTGTGGGTTCATTCCCTCACAGTCTCTCGCATTCCCAAGAGTGTGAATGTGACTCCCCAATTGCATTATTAACTCACACCTTTCCATGCCTTTGCTTTGGTCACGAGCCCAAAACTAGGGTCATGACATTTTCCATCATCTTAATGCACTTGTTAATATATAATTTGGATTATTCACATGGAAGCTAAACAATATGGGACAAACATTTTAATTACCACCTTGGGAAGACAAGTTTAAAAACACACATATGCTTATAACTAAATAATTTTAGATTTTTCTCATTTTTGTCTAATTAAATAGATGTAAAAAACAACATGACCCCCAATGTAAGCTCTACATTATTTCTTTAAACTCCAAAAGTAAAAGAACAACACAAAAGAAACATAAAACATGTTAAAATCAAATAATGTGTTTTTTCAAAAAATGACTCACTAATTTAGAATGTTGTATATATTTTTCATTTCTTATTCATTTTGCATGATTTAGAAAGCTATGGGTGCATCAAGCTAAATTTTACATTACCTTTTTTAACTTCAAAGACAAAGGATGATTTAGAAAAAAACCACAAAAAGAACAAATGTGCTAAATTTTAATGTGTGAATTAGGCCTATGACTAAACACTTCCTCATTTACTTTCAATGCCCTTATCTTCTTCATTTTCATCTATTTTGAGTGATCTAAAGGGCCATGGGTGCACCAAGTCAAGTTCTAAAACATCATTTTGAGCTTGAAAAGCAAAGGAAAGATGTATGAGGATTAAAAATTCTCTAACAACTTAAGTGTATGGTGGTCAACTAGTTTACTTTAGTTAAAACCTTGTGATAATGTAATTGCAACTTAATTAGTTGCAACCTTGTTGTAACTAAATTACAACCTTGTTACAAGTAAGTTACAACCTAGTTTTAATTTAGTTAAACTTAGAGCAAAACCAATAGTCTACCTAGCCTAGGTTTATTTTTTATGCTAATTACATGTAGTAAATGTTTTGCAACAATTTTTTAATTTATTAAAATTATTAAAATTATTTATTATTTATTAAAATTTTATTATCTATGAATATTTCATTAGATATACTTAAGTTATATATTAATTAAAATATTATTAATATACATAATAATTATTAACTTATCACAGTTATAAGAAAATTAATAATACTATTGTAGCTAATATAAGTCAAATTGTTATTTAACTATTATAGTATTATTAATTAACTTGTTATAACTATTATAAAGTAATATAATATACATTAAGTAAAAAAATAATATTGAGGTAAATGTAATAGTGTTAAAATAAAAATATTTTTTGAAATTATGAAATTATTTATTAAATGTTCCTTCTAACTATGCCAATTATTATTATTATTATTATTTATTATAAAATGAATTCATGATGATATAAATATATTTAAAATATAATCAAACCAATAATAAGATTAGATTAATTATCAAATTAATCCCAGATAATCATTACATTAATTAAACATTAAATTAACTACTACGTTAATTCCAAATAATCATAATTATGTTTGATTACTTATGTTGTAAATGAAAAATTAAATTAAATAGAAATAACTATTATTACATGTGTTGAACATATCGTTATTAACTTGTATTTGAATACACATTATTTTATACATATACTTCAATTTATTAAAAATTATTTTTAGATTTAATTTATTATTTGAATGAAAAAATTGTCTACATAATACATAACCTTTCATTTTTATAGATAGAATTTACAAGTGATTTAAGTTTAATAAAATCTGATTTTTTTAACAAGTATAAAGCTATCATATGTATAAAAATGATTAAACATTAAAGTTCCACAAAACACTAGTTATCTATAATTACTTGACAAGTTGAAAACTAAATTTGATTTACAAATAAACTAAAAACTACATTTATTGAACATATGCATTCTTTTCAACTTATATTTCAAATTCTTGTTTAATTTTATTTCAATTTATTCATTATTATTATTAAATTCACAAAAATAATATTTACATCAATGATCATACATAACCACTTAGTTTTACAAATAAAATTACATGTATTTTAATTTCTGATGAATTTTCATCATAGTTTTTAATAAATCTTAAGCTATGACACATAAAGAAATGAATAAACATTAGGATTCCACAACTTAATCCTTAATTATATATCATTATTTGATATGTCCTAAAATAAATTTGGTCTACGTAAAAATCAAATATTACATGTATGAATATATACAAAATTAAATTATTAATGATATTCAAGAGAATTTATTCAAAAATTATATGCATTCGAAAAATTATATCACACATAACTTATTCATTTGTAAACATTAATTTTACATGTAATTTAATGTTATCATAATTTAGCATAAATATTAACTTATGTCATATGTATAAAAGCAAAGTCACATATTAGTTGTTTAGTTGAATTGAAAGATAATTACAACAAAGTTGCAAATGAAATTATATTTCATCCATCCATTAAAATACATTTTATCATCCATACATGTGTTGATGGTGTCATCAAAATAGTTGAACATTAGTTAACGTTTCAACTATGTGCCAATTGGATAACCTTTAGTCAAGACATGTTTTTCACTATTTACCAACATAGTAGACATTTCAACTTGGAAACATTGTTGATGTTTAGAATATCTAGTGTAATATTAAGCAAAATACCACCTAGTTGAAAACTACTTTCAACTATATACTAATTTAGTTGATGAGTTGACTTCATTGGCAATTACCATTATTATATTTTTAAATTAAAAAAATCCAATTGCAACATAGTTGCAAATCACATTTAGTTGAAAACTTTTTGGTTAAAAAATGGGGGTTTTCTACTAGTGAGTAGACCCATTTTCTTGTTACACTTTCAATAAGGCCTTTTCTATTTTCGCAAGATCAATTCAAGCCTCCTCCACAACGTATTTCATGTCATCCATGTTGTATTTCATTCCTAACAATTTGTTGGATGCAACACCATGATCTAACTTAAATGAATTGATATTGAGCTTGCATATTCGATGCAAGTCTTTTTAAAATTCTAACAACTTTGTAACCTTTGTGATGTCCTCAACCAACACCCTAGTGGGACACTTTGTGTGTTGAAGTATTTAAGAATGTTCTTCAATGATATCGATGGTATCAATGGTATCAACATGACTAGCAATAATACATCCCATAATTTGTGTTTTGTTGGTTGCAGGTGTGATCACAAGGGCTTTCCATTGGGATTCAAGCTCCCATCACTATTTGTTGGCATTTCTTTCTTCACACTCACAAGGCAACCACCAATTGTTATTTCATCCTTATGTGTTTTTTTCCTTTGTTGTGACTATGTTGCCTTTGCCCAATTAATTTCATGGCCTTTGGATTGGGTAATGAATCCACATAAAATCCATGTTGGCATCTCATAGTTGATGGCATTGCATGTCCCAAAAACCCTCCAATAAATGTCTTCCAATGCCACCTTATCTGCCAGCTTCAAGGAAAAGGATTTCATTTTAAACTTCTTAAAACCCCTAAACAACAAAGTACACTCTTCTATAGTCACACATGCAATTTCTAAGTCAAACTTGGATCCAAGCCATGGATATCCAATTGTCAAACCACATGGAATTATTATTATTTTTTTAATGTCAATCCATGGCCAATTTTCCAAGGGCACATCTTTTTGCATTGGCTTCTCACACATGTTTTCTTTTCACATAATTGAGCTTTACAAGCACACAAACACATAACTTAATAGATATCTTTACATTCCACCGTGTTTCTAGTTGTTGGTCAACATGTAAGTAAATCCTAGACTTTAAAAACATTGTTTACACAACAATTGCAATGAGATATACATGAGTCCAATAGATGTTTGATAGAAGGACCTAAAGTGATTGAACATGTGTCCTACATTGTGAACACTCATAATGTTTAAGCAAACACCTTCAATGCCTGAAAAGGATGTTTATAAACTATAAACATGTATTCTATATGCTAGTATTGTTTTCCAAGCACCATTAGCTATGCTCAAAAAACACAATTTTAAAAATATAAACTTGACATTAATCAACTCATGCAATTAAATGACTCATAATCATTTATAAACACTCTAATGGTTGCATAAAATTTGGGTCCAAGCATGATAAATTAAATCACAAATGTTTTTTGCAGCATAAATGAAAAGTAACCATTAAATATCTTTGATATATTGAATTTAAAAATATTATTTAGTTCAAGGATTACTATGAACTTTTTTTCCAACTTTGTTAAAATTTTAAATAAAGACTACATGTATGAAATAAGTTTAAATATATTCATGGGAATTGAAGCAAAGTTCACAGTCTACTTTGTAACCTTTAAATAGGTTGTAAGTAAATGAAATATAACATTATTATTATTTTTGAATTAATGGGGCCCTAAAATGTACTTGTGAATTTTCATCTTTTTCACATTCTAATAAAAATATATCTAGCTTGTAGGGTAAGAAAAGGTTTGAAAAAAATATTTACTAATCAATTTAAGACCTATTTGTTACCTATTTTTATTATACTAAAGTTCCTCAAATTTTATATTCAACTTACCATAAACCCAATGGAGGATTTTATTTTTTTAAATGAAAGATAAAAAACTTTCCAATCTACTTTAATTCTCGTTTTTTTGTAGAAACCTATCATATTTAAAAATGGGATTTTAGGCGGACATACTTTTTGGTATAGTTTACCATGCTTGGACCCATTTAAATGTGTTGGTGGTAAATCCCAATGTTCCAGCACTATACCCTAAACCCTAAACCTTATGCATGTTTTGTTTTTTTAACATGTTAGTTTTTTGTGCCATAATTTGTACTTGAACAAATTCATGATCTAGAATATAATTTAACCAAAACTATTTCATAGCATATGAATCTACAAATTTTTGAATTGTAATAATTTTGTAATAATTAAAGTTTTCATATTAATGGAAAAGAAAACCAATGACACTAATGGGCAAACATCAAGTAGTGGGTGGTGAGCGAGCTCAAGTGAACAACAAGGAATCTTTATAGCATATTCCATTCCACATCATCAAATATTCTACAAATATTTTCATGCCACGTGCTCTCACTTTTTATGATGTGGTAAAATATTCCTTGTTGATGTGCAAATTCTTCTACTAGGGTTTGGTTTTAAAACATATAAACTAAATTCTTTTAAAGGTTTTTATGGATGAAAATGGTGGTTCAAAAGTGTAACCATAAATGTGGGGGTCTTTTAAACATTTCAAACCACTTCCCAAAACAAAAATGATTAGTCCATCCAAGGATGTTAAAAATATAACATATTCTAGAAATGATATTCATTGCACCATGAAATTAATTTTTCCTACGTCATCATTGGAAGTTTTCCACCAACATTAACATATTGGACTGTGAATAGTGAAAATGAAATAGGCACTCCACAACTTGACGCAAATATAGTTTTATTATAATCTCATTGTTTCCAAATGCTTCAACACATGCCAACAATAGTTGAACCTTGTCCCAACTCCACATGGGATAATGAATGAATATTTAAACTGGCCACAATACACTATGTTTAATAGGATACATGATACAAGTGTTTACATTGCACCCATGTTCCACGCCCACCCAATGAAGCTGTTGACATGACAATGAAATACATGCAAAACAAAATGGGTAATTTGCAATTATCACACTGAAACGCTTGCACAACCACAAAGTATGTTGTAGATTTTTCCATACCCAAAGCACTAAACATTTACAGGGGGCAAACCAATAGAAAAAATAAAAAAATTATCGACATTCCAATTGTTGGTGTGTTGTTGCGTTAATTTAACCACTAAAGGCCTTATCACCTTTTACCCAAAGCGATATGTGGGCCAACTACTTGCATCTATAAGTCTAATTACATTTGGTCTCAAGGTTGAAAGAACCGAAAAATTGCTTGAAGTGGAAGGTTCACCTCTAAATAAACTTTAAGGGTTGGTCATGTGTTCAGAGTCAAACAGAAAACCGAGCTTCTTCTAGTGATGATACCTTTTTCGAAATCAAGTTGACACCATGTTAAATAAGCCATATAGTTGGGACATATGGCCTAGGAATGGCATACTTTCACAAAGACCCATCCACACAATAGTTGAAATCATTTGAATAGAAACAATGTTTATGATGCTCAAGAGCCCCACTTCGAAATTGGGCCCAAAAATTAGAATAACATGGAATTTGGGTCCCAGATGTCATCTTATATGTATTGATTTTACATGTGCATTTCACACTAGTATTTTTTTTGCAATGTAGAACATTGCACTGCTGAATTAGGAGGGCACTAATCAATATGCCAGAAGCCATCCCCACACATAATCTCATTGATTATTATGCCACCCTGAAAAAATACAAGAAAAATATTATTCTAGCAACACATGGCAACTTGGGGACAAGTAAATCATCAACATTGTTGGGTTGACAAGTGGGTATTACCACATGAAAATGATTCAATTGATGCGGTTAGGCTATGTGACTCGTCATCCGCCCTTAGCAAAAAGTCTGCACCACATTTTGCAAAACCAAACACCTCCTCACCCTCCAAACGAGGAATCACTATTATAATTGGGTGTCATTCACTAGTCCTCGTTCATTAAACCAATGAATTCACTACTTTCCAACTAATCCCCGTTTATTAAAACCAATGAATTCACTACTTTCCAATTAATCCACGTTTATTAAAACCAATGAATTCACTACTTTCCAATTAATCCACGTTTATTAAAACCAATGAATTCACTCAAAATCTAGTGAAATCACATGGCGTACAAGGGCACCTTTTGTTATAGTGAATCTGCATGGTGAACAAGGATTTAGAAGTATAATTAGTAGCAGTTGCTACAAGCTTGGAAACATCCCCAGAAAAATGGGCCTTCCTAAAAAAAAGTTCAATTTTATCAAGACCCTTCCTAAAAGGACCTCTTCGCACGTAATGTTGATATAGAGTTGACTCGTTAAAAGCCCAAACATAGTCGTCACAAGTGACCGTGTACATACTCCTCTGCATCGTCTTTCAAGTTGGGCTAGTAGTAGGATTTCTTAAGGAATGTTGTGGTGCGTTTTGCACCACCATGGCCTGCAAGTGACCCATCATGACATTCCTTCAAGAACACATCCCTCATTCTCCCTTCCGGGACAAAGAGCCGATTTTGCTTGTACCACAATAGTCCATTTCGCAATTAGAAGTGTGACTTGGCTCCATTTTGAATGTTTTGCCTCATTTCTTTGGCAAATTCGTCCCGGTGGCTTGCTAGCCAAACTTCCTTTTGAAAAAATTTTTCTCCCATATACACCACTTTAAGTTGGTGCTTTCAACTTAGTGCATCAAGCACCACATTCTCCTTCCTAGGCTTGTGTCAAATGTCTACATTGAACAAGGCCAATATGTTTTGCCATCTCATTTGTTTTGAGGACAACTTGGGTTGAGTGGTAAAGTACTTCAAAATCACATTATCGGTCCACACTACCACATCTTTGGAGCCAAGTCTTGAAAAAATGTATGACCACCCACAAGTCTTGAAACAATGTATGATCGCCCACATTTCTTTCTCATGTGTTGGCCACTTTTGCTCCGTCTCGCTCAATTTTTTGCTCTCAAATGCCACCGGTCTTCCTTCTTGCACTAGGACTTCTCCAATTACAAAGTCGGAAGCATCGGAGTGGATTTCAAAATCCTTGTCAAAGTCGGATAACTTCAACACTTGCGCTTTCACCAAAATGCCTTTCAAGGTTTCAAAGGCCTCGTTGCATGCTCCATCCCATTCGTAAGTTTCGGCGGACTTTTTCAAGAAGTTTGTCAAAGGTGCGGCCATCTTTGCAAAGTTCTTGATGAATGTCGCAACCCTAGCTTTGGGCTCGCGACTAAGGCAAAGGGGTTGCAAGGTTGCAAGCCAAGAGCAAGCCCGGGAGTCAAAGCAAAGAGGTCGCAAGGGTGCGTGCCTAGAAGAAGCCTGGGAGTCACATCACATACACCCAAGAGTGTAAGAAAGTGTGAGGGAGTATGAGGGAATGAACCCTCACACTCTCAAAGCAACTCCCACTTTGGGAGATGGAGTCTCAGTGGACTCCCAAAATTTCAAAGAGCAATTTCAAGGGTCAAAACTCAATGACTTGTGACATTCTTTATATTATTGAAAAGTTCTTGGAACTTAGATGTCTAAAATGGGCTCACATTACTCATTTGGAGATCTAAAACATAAATTATGGCCAAAAGAAAGGTCGGGAGTCAAATTGCCAATTTGACTCACAACCAGAAAAAGTCAGGAATCGACCTTATTTACTTGGTTGCAAAAGGCGTATCATATACCATTGGAAAGCTCTGGATAAAAGCTACAACTTTGTACTAGACCTCATTGCCATTCGAGGTCTGCTTGCAAAGTTATGGGGCTCCAAAGTCGCAGGAGACCCAAGTGGCACGATTTCGGGACTCCCATTCGCGAGTCCCAAGAGAAAAAAACCATTTGGATGTCGGCTCTGTGGCCAGCCACAGAGTATACTATAAGGGGGAAGGTGGTGGCTTCCCCCAAGTTCGGGTTGTGGTGAATCTAATGTGTTCATGTTGCCCATGGTTCGTCCTAGCACCAAAGATGCTCCAACTATGCACTAACCACTTTGTGTGGGTTGTGTGCAGGCCCGTATGAGTGAGTGAAGTTTGTTAACTCTTCCTAGTCCCATCCCGAAGTTCAACACGCCCTTCTACCCCTCAAAATGTTGTGAGCTAGGGAGTGTGCCCTAATTCTTCCTTCTTCCATTGTGTTATATTTGGACTCACATTTGAGTCCTTCAAAGAGTTGGGAGTGCGTCAATGAACTTGCGATAATAGGAGGCCAATCCTAGAAAGGATCTCAAGGCCAAAATCGGTTTAGGCGATTCCCAATCTAGAATTGCCTTCACCTTATGATCGTCCATCTTCAAACCTTCTTGAGTGATCCTATGTCTAAGGAAGTCCACTTTTGTCACCCCGAATTCGCACTTCTCGAGCTTGACATACAAATTGTTTTCCCTCAATACTTGGAACACCTTGCGGAGGTGCTTCGCATGCTCCTCCAAGGAGCCACTATAGATCAAAATGTTGTCTATGTAGATGACGACGAAATCATCAAGCCATTCCCGAAAAATGCCATTCATGAGAGTGCAAAATGTGGCGGGTGCGTTGGCGAGCCCAAAAGGCATCACCAAAAATTCGTATAAGCTATATTTTGTGCGACAAACAGTCTTTTCTTCATCCCCTTCCACAACTCAAATTTGGTAATACCCCGAACGTAGGTCAATCCTACTAAACACTTTAGCTCTCGAAAGTCGATTAAAGAGATCATCAATCCGAGGTAATGGGTATCGGTTTTTCACCGTCACCTTGTTAAGGGTTCTATAATCCACACACATCCTCAACATTGGGCACATGGCGAGGAACTGTTATAAAAGGGACCATGATGCACGAAATGGAAAACTACAACAAGGGAATTATGCATCAACTAGCAATCAAGGTGATGAGCAACTATTTGTGATGTAGCACATGGCAAATTCAATGATAGGAGGTGTATCAGACAACAATGTCTGGTATGTGGATTTTGGAGCTTCAAACCACATGACTAGTCATGGAGAATGGTTTAGAAACATAAAGGATTTGAAAACACCAAGGTTTGTGGAAATTAGTGATGACACTACACATCCCATCACACAAATTGGCAAGGTGCCATTATCCATGTAAGATGGGCAAACAAAGTGCCTGAAAGATGTACTTCATGTTCCAACCATAACAAAAAATTTGGTCTCCGTAGGCCAAATGGTGGAACAAGGTTTACAAGTGACATTCAACCCAAATGGATGTTTTGTGGAAAACATGAAGAACCAAGGCAAATTGATTGCAAAAGGGGAAAGGAATGGACGAATGTTCACCTTGAATGTGAACATGCCTAAGGTGAATTCCATGTTATTCACACATGGAAAAGGAGCTAGAGACATTGGAATTTGGCACAAGCAAGTTGGCCATGTTAATCTCCAACGTCTTAAGTTGATGGAGAAACAAAATTTTGTTTGAGGTCTTCCCAAATTTGGAGTAGAAGAGGTGATGTTAAAAGTTTGTGAAGGATGTCAATTGGGGAAGCAAGCTAGGCATCCATTCCCAACACAAACAACTCATGTAAGTTCCAAACCTTTGGAAATGAGCCACTGAGATGTGTGGACCACGAAGATAAAATCCATTGGAAGATGCAAGTACTACGTGAGTTTCATTGATGACCACACAAGGAAGGTGTGGGTCTACTTCATGAAACACAAAGGTGAAGTGTTTCAACATTTTTTGAATTTCAAAGCAATGGTGGAGAAGGAGA
>Ga0116227_10007658_pt1 | contig 20916 bp, 14 predicted proteins | sample S1TSphgellanicum_FD_89693 | JGI IMG/M metagenome (GOLD analysis project Ga0116227, IMG submission 89693) | Host-associated microbial communities from peat moss isolated from Minnesota, USA - S1T2_Fb - Sphagnum magellanicum MG | ecosystem: Host-associated > Plants > Peat moss > Unclassified...
AGTCCCGGTGGACTCCTGAAACTTCAGAGAGCGATTGCAGGGGTCAAACCTCAATTTCTTGTGACTTTCTTTATATCATTGGAAAGCTCTTGAAACGTAGATGTCTAAAATGGGCTCGCATTGCTCATTCAGAGATCTGAAACACAAGTTATGGCCAAAAGAAGGGCCGGGAGTCAAAGTGCCAATTTGACTCCCGACCACAAAAAGTCGGGAATCAACCCGATTTATTTAGCTGCAGGGGGCGTGCCACATACCGTTGGAAAGTTCTTGACGAGAGCTACAAGTTTTCTTTAGATCGCATCATGATCCGAGGTTTGCTCGCAAAGTCGCGGGAGTCCTAGCTGGCGCAATTTCGGGACTCCCGAGTGGGAGTCCCGAGAAAAAGAGCCATTTGGATGTAACCTCCGTGGAGAGCTGCAGAGTATACTATAAGGGGGAAGGTGATGGCTTCCCCCAAGTCCGGGCCATGGTGAATCTTGTGTGTCCGTGTTGCCCGTGGCTCGTCCTATCACCAAGGGTGTTCCAACTACGCACTAACCACTTTGTGTGGGTTGTGTGCAGGCCCGTGTGAGTGAGTGAAGCTTGTCAACTCTTCCTAGTCCCATCCCGGAGCTCCAACACGGCCCTCTACCCCTCAAAGTGTTGTGAGCTAGGGAGCGTGCTCCAACTCTTCCTTCTTCCGTTGTTTTCTACTTGGGCTCACATTTGAGTCCCTTAAGGAATTGGGAGTGCGTCAAAATATGTGTTGAAGCTACTTTTGTTTTATAATAATCAAATCACTATAGAAAATTATGTTTGTTGCAACTAGGCTATCTAGTTGTAATTTAATTTTATCAAACACTTTTTAGTTGTAATTTAATTATATCAGACACTTTTTAATTGTAATATAATTCTATTGGACATTTTTTAGTTGCAAGGAACAAGTTGCAACAAACATAGTTTTTTCATAGTGAACGTATAAGTAATTTTGGAAATATTATGAAAATATTAAATCATGTGTGCTTTTTATGTCCCATGAATTTGTTGTTAGGGTTGCAATTTTATCTCAATGCATGTTATGAATTCAATCAAAGTCCATTTTTAATGAATTTGAACCATAATCAAAACCCTAGGGGGACGTTTAATGTTATTTTTGTGACCCATGTGCATCAAACAACTATTTGTTAAGGGGTATTAGGTTTTGGATTTATATTTTTGTGCACGTTATTATTATTTAATGTTCTAATATGCACATATTTTAGTCACCTTATATTTGTTTATAAATTTTTTGGCGTCCATTTCAACATTTTATATTAATTGAATTTTTTAGTTAAACAATTTGGAGCTAGAAAAGTTTGGAACTGAAAGCAAAAATGAAACTATGGAGGTGCAAGCAAGATATTTTGACTAGGTACTTGTTGCCTTGTTTTTTACTTGTAAAATTTTAAAAAAATAAAATTCAAAGCTTTTAACCTTCCTTCAACATGTCAAATCAAATGGAAATTTTAGATTTCCTCACCAACACCTTTAGCCTCCCTCTAGTTAGCTTTTCAAAAACAATTGTACAAAACAATGTCATTTGGACTTGGAAAAATACCCCAAAAGTATCCCCAAAAAGTTATGTTAGTTTTTGAAGGTTGTGGATGAATTCCAATATGAAAAAAAAATCCATTGGAAAATTATATATATATATATATATATGTTCACCACATCAATATTGAGGGGTTTTTTTTTTTAATTACAAAAAATAATCATGTACTTTCATGGACTTAAAATTAATTTTCAAATTGTTAAAAAATCAAAGGTCCAATTTAAGTGCTTGCAAGTGCATTGGAAAAACATAATTATATAAATATAAATTTAAAAACTAATGCCAACAATAGTTAAGAAAAAATGTACCCAAAAAATTGATATTGTTTCATAAGTTCATTTATTTGTTGTATATTTTATTTGGAAACCCCCAATCTTCACATAACAAAGTTATTTTTTGGACTGCTTTATCATGCTTTTCACGCATGGAATGTAATTGAAATGAAGAAATATACAATCTAAAAAAAATTAGTAATCATAAATTAATCAAAACATTATTTCACAATAATTGAATCTATTAACAACTAATACTTTAAATTTTTAATGCACATGCTAGTGTTTGGAAAAAAATTCTAATATTAGATATTTACACATACACTATATTTATCATGAATTTATTTTCAAAATATACATAAATCCGTTTTTAAATAAATAAATAAATAATTTATACTTGATAATCAATATATTGCATCTTATATTTCTATTGATGTGTTTTCCACCTTTTTCAAGTAGTTTTCCCCTTGGGTTCAAAATATAGCTCTTGATTTCAAATTACACATTCCTAACATATTTAATAATTGATTACATCAATTGCATGTAATTCTTACATCACATGTTTCTCAATCAACAATTATTATGTATCACATTAAAGTTTTCAAAACATTGAAAATCCTTTATGCATGTTAGTTTTTTAAAATGTGTGATTCACATTCAAAAGCAAATTTGTAAATTTCATTTTTTCATTCAACATATACAATTTTAAGCTTAATGACTCATTAAATGATATATTACTTATGTTTTGAAACATGAATTTACAATTACAACTATAATTATTGACTTAAACATCATGATCATTGATTGTCAATGTCCTAAATTGAACCTAAATTTCAACGTTTATAAAATGTCTTGGTGTATGTTAAATTTTCAAATGACATTCTATCATATTTGTACATTTTAAAAAGTTTCAACTTTTGTTTAATTCGTGGTTTAACCATAAGTTTGAATTTTTGGCTATAATTTCAAAACGAGATGAAATTGTAGTACAAAAGTTGAAAGAAAAAGAAAAGCTAGCTCAAGAAAAACTTTTAGAAAAAACAAAGAATAAAAAAGAAAAGACAAAGACATGTGGAAAACAATGTGTCTTTTCATACTTAATTTAGCCAAACAAAAATGTGTATCCAAAGCCATAGACTTTGGATAAATCTAGAGAACAAGGAAATAATATAAATCATAATTATATGTAGCAAGTAGACATTTCAATTGATTAATGAGTAGTTAAATGATGCTCAAATGTTTCAAGCCTTGACATTGTTCTTATTATTATCTTAAGTAATGGGGGCATTCCCACAAGGGTTTGACTGATCCAAAATTTATAGAAGAGGCACATTTCCTTTAGTGATTAGTTTAATTGTAAGGGTGGTGAAAGAGACCATGGGCTAGTGGCCAAATGAAATGCACACCCACTTACAAGGTGACCATGAATACCAATCATGTTAAACAACTATGTTATCATGCTTTCATGTTTTCAAAATGAATTGAAGTTGAAATACTTCTCACAAAAATTCCAAATCTTGAAGGTATGAAATTTTTAAAAAAAGAATTTCCCAGACTAAACCCTTTATTACGTTCTACTTCAATAGAAAATGAAACCCATAAATGTAGGGAAAACCCACCAAAGAACCTCTTATATCTTTCCTTACATTCCTTCCAAATTATGGACACTTTAACTTGCAAGCTTGGAAAAATCACTTGAGCTTGGAATAAAAGTTCAAAAGCTAATGGAAGCATATGCCTTGACCTAGGGTTGCATGCATAAGGAATACTCATAGGCTTCAAATAATATGGCATTGTTTATTACCATAATAAAACCATATTATCCAAAGCCTATGATTGGGTTTAGAAAGCGTACATAACTCTAAATTGATTGTTAGAAAAAATGAGATAATGCGTTGGAAGAAGGATCACATCCATTATGCCCATGTGAAATCAAATGAAGTGTCTTTCCTTCTTTGCTATCCTTGCTTTAACTTGAGGCGCATACCTTTTTTTGTCCATGACAATTTCTTTCCAAGCCCACCTTCAAGCCCCTAGTTGCCTTCATATGCTAAAGACTATGTTCAAATTTTGGTAGTTTGCCCTTCTCCTTCTTGCTATGTTTTTCCCCATACTTATAATAGTTTTGTGATGTGCTTCATAGATTCTAAAGCAGTTGAAAGATAGACAAATGTGGCTTGTAGTTTTCCTCTATTTCATAATATGATTTCTTTGGGATTTGGATTTCTTTTTAGATTTTTTTGCAATAACTTATGTACCAATGCATACATCGCCATTGAAAGATTTTCATTCAATGTATCTTTTTTTCACTTACCTTCAATGTATCTAGTTCATATTCACAAGATTTCATTTTTTGCACTTATTAACCCCAGTGCCCCATGCCCTAGGTCGGAACCACTTTGCATTCACACGTATGGAATTTAACTTAGGAGACATTGTTCTATTTCATATATTAGTGGCATCAACCTAATTAACATGTTCTCTTTGACTTCACTTTTATAGTTACTGTAAAACTTCAATTCTTTTCCCAAAAAATTTTTATCATACATTTTTGAATTTACATTTTCAATGTCCATTTTGAAACTTTGATATATTTATAGTCTTGGTTTCAAGTGTTCAATCTACGCTACATATTCACAAAACTTAACCCTTTAACTTTTGAAGTTTATTGCCTTCCAGTCAACTATGTTATATGTCCAATTGGAGCTTTGCACAATTGCTCCAAGTGTTTTGGTTCTATTTCTTGTGAATATCAATTGTCTCATGGGCCTTTATGTTGGACAGAGTGAGCAAAACCAATTTCTGTTGTTGTGATGTTGATAGCGTTTGAACCCATTTCTGACCATGGTGTGTTAATTTTTCCTTTTCTTTGTCCAAATTTGTTGTCATATCTCTTGGGTGTGTTGTCTTTGACCCCTCGATTTTTCTTCATCATTTGGCCCTGTAATGTTTTCTTCTTCCACCTTTTTGTTGAATGTGTTGGTCACCACTAGTTGGTCCATTTCCCTATTGTAAGCAAGCGTATGTGTTTCATATGGGTCATCCTTTACATCAGTATTGTTTCTTGGCCATCTTTTCTCTAGGACTAAATTGTTTATTTTCCTGGACGCTTGAAATCCCAAAAGAGAATTGCACTACAGATGAAATCATGTTATAAAATTCTTGTTTGTCGGTTCTTCTGGCCATGGATTATTTCCAAGTGGTTGTGTTAAGCTGCTCAAAAATTTTGGAATGAACATTTTGATCACTATCGCATTATCTTGTAATTTGCAAATGAATAATAAACACCCATTATCCAACTTCTACATGGAATTTTACATCTAATTTCTTTAGCTGTTTTTTTGGGTATAGATGGGTACAAATCCAAATCTAGTGGTGTTTTGTAAGAATGTCGTGGATATGGATATGTTGACATGATGTAAATGAAAAAAACTTTGTTTTAAATTTCTTTGATAAATCCTTTTTACTTAAAAATAAAACTAAATTGAATGCACAACATAAGACATGTTTGGAAACATGTTTATTTCAAGAGATATTTTTAACTATCTAGTTAAATTATGCATTTAAATCTAGCATCACAAACATTACTTTTCATTGGGCCATTTGGCTTTTATTAACAAGTTCAGAACAATTGCATATGCCAAAACAACTCCAAATGGTAGAACAATTACATTTGTTTCAATAGTCACAACATCATGTATATGATTTTGAGTATCATTTATTGCTTTGATTTGAAGTTTTTATTGATTATTTGTCTCAATAATCATTATAAATTTGTTCAAGGTTGTTCAAATTTATTTTAATTTTTCATAAATTAATATTTCCTTATGTGATCTCATATTTTGAACTAATATTCATCTTCACACATCTATTGTGCTATGCTTCAATGTAAAGAATAGGATTTTGGTTTTTCATTCAATTTTTTATTCATTGTTTATTCGTTGTTTTACACATCTTGTGATTTCAAGGCCAACCCTATCATCTGACAATTAACCAATTGTTTTAAGACTTTGTTCTTCAATTCTTGTGGAACCCAAGCTCACCTACTTGAAGTTGCATAAAGTTGTCATTGAAGATTCATGAATTTTATGAATAACAAATTCCCAAATGTTAACAAATCCTTTGTTGATAAATCATTCAATAAGCTTATGAAAAAATGTTATGGAATTGGCTTCTTTAAACTTGCATGTTCTTTGAAGAAATCTAGTGCATTTGTAAACATTGCCAAATTGTAGTCCCCCATATCATCCTTGGAAATGTTCACAATATGTTTCATTGTAGAAATATTCTCTTTGTCCATCTTCACATTTGCCCATTGCTATGTCACCCATTCCACCGTTTTGTCAATTATTCTCTTCCATTATGTTTCCCATGTTTTGATTCAAGCAAATGCATGAAGGAGTTTAACTTGGTATTATTTCTTGGATATTTCAACGATTTTTTTGTTATTTCATAAATTTTTTCTAGTATGCTTTGAAATTAACGTGTATTCAATCATAGATTCCAAGATGTTTGGTGTGATAGTTGGTGACAATTTTCTTTTTGCCATTGGAGTAGAAAAGTCTTACGATTACAAGCACGCGGTTTTGGAACAGAAGATGCAACTAGGAAGTACTCATGCAAATAATGCAAATTGAAGTATTTTGCATGCAAATTAGTAGTAGAATGAAAAAGAATGCAATTTCATTATGCAAGTTGCCAAGGAGTTTGAAAGAATGAATGAAAATAAAAAAGAGTTTAAAATGGTTAGGTGTCTTAAGGTGCCTGATATTGTCTCAATTCATAATGGTCACATTACCTCTTTGTGGTGGATAGGTAGTGTTTGAATTGGCACATACCTCTTGGTGGATTAATAGGTTTATGTGCCACTAAATTTGATTTAATAAATTTTATATGGTTTAGATGCTGCAAAGTTGGAATATACTTGGTAGTAATGGGATTTGAAATTCAAGTGTGATTTGAGCATGTGATGAATTGTTCACAATAAACTAACATAGTTTTTTTGTATTTTGTTTGGAATGTATCCTATTGCGAATGTTCATGAAAAAACTCATCCATTGTCATTTTGCATCCATATTTTCATCCATAAATTTCATTCATCCATGACACGTGGCAAAATATTTTTCCACATCACCAAATATTATATTTTAGGTGTGATAGAATATATTTTAAATATTTCGTCAACATGGGAAAAATATTCTTTAAAATATTCAGTCTTGTTCTTTTGCTCATGCTCACACTCACAAGCTCATGAAATAACATTCTTCTATCATGTACAACCTCTTGACCTACACCTAAAGTTGATAAAGTTTGTTCACATTGTGTAAAAGCTTGCATGATGTTGAAAGAAAATTAGTCATTCAAATTAGAAAGGGTAATAAATAGAATAAATGTTTCAAGTACATAACTTATGTTTTGAAAAGCAACATGTGCCCTACAATTTGGATCTCCTTAGAGACATCTATTGATGACTTATGACTCAATTGCAACTCCTTTTTCTTCACACCAAGAATCACTAACAAGCGATGATGAACTAATAATTGAACTTCCCAAACTATGTGCAAACAATGTCGTAGATGAAGATTAAAATTTCAATGAATGCTTCCATTGAATGAGTTCTCAATTGGCAACATTGTTTTATCAACCAACCATAGCTCCATTGCTCGTGGCAAGTGAATAAATGTTGTCACAAAGGAACCAATAGAAAATGTTACATCAAGTATAAAAGAAGAAAAGGGAACATTGTAAATAACAATAACAACCCTACTGTGAAAAGTTTTTCAAAAGTACATCAATACCTAGAAAGTAGCCTCAAACTGATCACATGGGACAATTTTGCAACTTGCATAAGCTTTTATAGTTGCTACTTCAATATATGCACCAAGAACGCCATGCAAATACATAAGTGCCTCTTAGGTATTGTGGATCTCATTAGTAGCAAATATAGTGACTAAAAATGGAACTAAAACTTGAAAACATTTCAATTACAATCCATTCAATGAACATCATTCTAATAATGCAACTTCCATTTTGGAAATGAAAAACATACATTTTTATTTTTCAAAATTGTGGATCTTTCTTTGACGGGAATAGTTGAATCACCTGACAAACCACATGTAAATCAAATCCATGCCTTGGAATAGGGTTAAAATACCATTGACGAGGGCTATGTAAAGGTAATCGAAGATTGTTTAGTGAAGTACAATAAAGATAATGTGCTTCAAAAACTCTCACAAAGCTAGAAGGCATCATTATTCCGCATCAACAACCACACTAAATAACAAGTTCAACAACATTATGATGGAAAGCTTGTGGAGGTGATTGTCTGAGTCAATAAGTATTGATTAACAATCTTTTTATGTTTAGCTAATTGAACTTGGCAAGACAAAGCCATTGGCTTGGACTATACCTTGCACCATAATTGGAATTTAGAATAAGATTATGTCTTTTCTTGAGAGCACTGGAAGTTCTTCAACATCTACCATTTACAAACTCTCTAGACTATTATCTTCCTAATATTTTATAAAAATTGCTCCTTGGTTCATGCGGAGGACACCTAATGTTTATTAATGTTGAGATGCATGGCTCGTCACTTGTTCAAGGAAAGATGTCAATGCACATCAAAGAATTATTCTTAGGTGTTACCATTGTAGAAACTCTTAAGCCACTAACCACGTTATTGTTAACATGTGCACCATTTTTGAGCTTCGTTACCCTCATCGAGCTCCCATTCATCGCATCTACATTCTCGTAAATGACACCATTTTTGTACACAAATGTATCTATAAGTCTCATTCAACTTGATGGAAACCATGTTCATCACATCTGCATTTCACAAATGATGCCATTCTTGTACACAAATGACTTTTTAGTTCTCATTCAATTTGAAGGACACCATATCAACACCATTGCAAGGTACCAGTACAACAACTTCCTTTATTGTGTTTTGTTCTTTTCCTTCAAAGTTTTTGGAAGCAAAAATACTTTCCTCTTCCACTTCCAAACACAAACCTATTTCATCTTTAGCTAGAGCTTGAAAAGCTTTCCTTCATATCCAACACAACTCCCAAAAGTCCTATCTATTACAACTCATGTTCCTTCAAAAACTCCTCACAGATAACACAAAACAATAACAATAACACTATTTTTTTTCACTACAAAATCAATTTTCCTAACCATTTAATTCTTGTGCACTTCTTATTTTCCTTCCTCTAAGAATGTTACTAAGAATATTACTAGAAAAACACTCTACTTTCTCCAAAACTATTTCATTTCTAGCCATAGGTTCCAAAGTTTTCTTTCAGATCCAACACACAATGCCCAAAACTCTTATGTTTTGCAACGCCTATTTCTTCATAAACCTCCTCATGAAGACAAAAAAATGTAACAACAACGTTCTATTCTTTTCATTGCAAAAATCAATTTCCATAACCGTTCGTTGCTTGTATGACTAACTACTTTTCCTCAAAACTTAATGTTCTTGAAAAAACCTTGCATTCTCTCCACATAAAAGAGAAAATTTTCAAACACAAATCCAATTTTCGAAAATTTGGACACTAATATATCACCGATGGTGTAGAATTGCAATGAGAAAAGATTTGTGAATTTGAATGATTGGCAATAGAAGCAAAAGGCTACTACTTCATATGGCATAACAAAGCCCTCTCTTCATCCTCCTCTACCTACCCTACTCCTCTTAAGGCAACATCATCAATTTGCACACAACCTTTAAAAAATCCTATGCAAACATTTCGATCAAATGATTGTTTGAAGCGTCAATTGACAAGCAAGCGTGGGAATGCACATGCCATGGGAGCTTACTTCATTTCTAAAGCTTCTCCTCCTCCTCCTTTTGGTTCTAGTCTTGACCTACCTCTTTCAACTTCACCTTGTACAACAAAAAGTGAACACTTGTGCTTGTTTTTCCAATTTTGTTTTCATGTTTCCCACTTTCGACACCACCAACACTTCATTGCAAAGACTAGGGCAAAAGATGTTGTCCACAGGTGAATCCTCCCTTCAAACATATGGGTATGCCTAACCCAAACCCACCCATCAAACAAATGGGTGGACCCAAAAGTTCCACATGCGCATCCATTAGGTTGGGGTAGAAAATATTTGAAAAGATCTTTACATATAAGGTACTGCCCTAAGGTTGGGGCATTCCAAAAAAACAAGCACCCAAGGTGTGGTCTTGTTATTTTCAAAACAACCTAGTCCAACATAAAAATCGATGTTCCTTACCTTTAAAAAGATTACCATGATATCTAGCAAGTACTAGCTAGATAGCCTTGGGGTATAATGGTAAAAAAGTTTTAAAAATTATTGTAGTCATTTAAAAAAGCAAAATATTTACATCTACTAGTGTTTTGCTTTTCAAAATGCCTAGTAAGCTTTTAAACTTTGTAAGACCACTACCTTCTCAAAATGCCTAGTAGGTTTTTACAATTTGTAAGACCACCTTTGAGTACACTAAAAAGTTAGTTGGAGGTTTTTATGACATGAAACCCTAGCTAGAAAGGCTTGTTCCCATGTATTTATACATATCCTCTCCCTCACAAAAGGTCAAACCCTAAAAGGCATAATGACCCATGTGGAAACATCATGGATTCTTGGAGTGTCTTCCAGTGTTCATCAAAAGCTCACAAAGTGCAAGAAATTAATAATGGATTGTCAAATAGAATATTGGTCTCATAGGGTTGAAGACCCAAGAGTCATTCCTTACAATCAAACAAACAAGAAAGCAATTGAGCATGAAGAAAAGGATGCAGAATCCCTTACCACACACATTCACTCAATGTCAATAAGCTTCCCAAAACAGAATGCAAATTCTGCAATGCCCAAACAATAGAGGGGGGAATCAAAGGGTAAGAAGATTTCTTAACTCTTTCCTTTTTTTCCCCTGACTTTCTTGGACGAAGTTATTGGGTGGTGGTCCTCAAAGATCCAGCAGCAAGTCCATCACTGGGGCAAATTCCGAGTTCTCGATCTGCTTTCCAAAAGAAGAGAACCTTTTGGATACTGGAGCAACAACCTTCGCAACAACATCAGGCAAGGAACCCACCAACATGAGCATTCTTTCCACCAGAGAAATAATCAAAACCAGACAGGAAACACTAAAAGAAAGTCTAAAAGAAAGTTGCTATATTCGCAGAGATCAAACCCATAACTTCAGAATCCATATTCTCCGCATGATTTCAATCCTTTGAAAATCAACAGAGAGTAATGAAGAAATCGCAAAGAAAGCGATGGGAGAAGAAAGCTCAAAACCAAAACCCAATTGTGCACCAGCAGCGATGGAGAGAGAGAGAGAGAGAGAGAGAGAGAGAGAGAGAGTTTCCAACGGAAACTCACACTCCCCAGTAACCATTCCACATGATCTGGAATGGCTCTTGGGGGCACGATCAATGTTATGGCGCAAAATTGCGGAACGCTTGATGTGGGGTGGTCATTCCAGAAGGAGCGGAATCGTCAATTATTACTGGAATTTGTCCCCTCACATGAGAGAGAATATTATATTTTGGAATGAGATGGGAAATTCGCGGAATTGAACGAATGGACCACATTCCGGCACAAGGCTTATCTGTTGTGGTGTAATCTACATCCTCCAATCCGTTGCAGATGCTGCTGCTGCTGCTTCTCGAGTCCTCGTCTCTATGTCTCTGTCTCTCTCTGCACCTTCTCTCCTCTTCTCTCGCTCCTCTTTTTTGTGTTTCGCGGATCCTTGTTTCTTCGATTGTGCAATTGTGAATTAGAAGAGAATTGGGTTTCGAATGCCACAGTTTTCTTTTGAGATGAAACGCAGGAATCAAGCAGCTGCAGAAGTGGTGGATGCAGCAGCAGGGAGCAAGAAGAAGCTGGTTGAGTAATAGAAAGGGAGTTGTTGGTTTTTGGGCTGCTGAATCTTCTCTTCTTCTTCTTCTTCAACTAGCATTATATTGCTGTGTACTACAATTGATAGTAGACACCGACTAGCGCAGCAGCAGCTGCATGGCAACGAGCGTCGGAGTAAGCCCTATCCCGGGCTTGGCTACTGTTGCAACCAGGTCGTCTTCACTACTATTGCTGGAGAAACCAAGCGTGGGGAGTAGTAATAGGAGAAAACGGGGCGGTTGCTACAGCAGGCCGGCATCCAGACAACACTTACAGCGCAAGCACCAGCAGCAATCTTCCCGGCGGTTTAGATTCGGTAAACCCTCTTCTCTCTCTCTGTCTCTCTCACTCACTGACAGAGGCTTAGAGGATGGGGTGGTGGGTACCCATCTCTTGTCTTGTATCTTGCAGAAGAATCAATCTTCTTCTGCATGAGAAAAATCTGAAAAAGCAGAATTTTCGGGCTTGGGCTTTATATGATGAAAGCAGCAGGGGGGGCGGTGGCGTTCAGAGTGAAAGCAGAAGCATCCTCCTCCGGCAGTAGTGGCTCCTCCACTGAAGATGGGCGTAGGACATCCTCCTCCGCTACAGGAGGAACCACAAAAACCATTGAGCTGACTGAAGTTGACAAGATCATGGAAGGGGTGTCCTTCAGTCAGTTGTGTGATGATTTTGAGTGCATCAGCAGCCCTGCAGTTGAGAAGACAGCACGGCAGCTGCTAAAAGACATCTTGGCAATTCGAGAAGGCAATCGATCACTTGGAAATTTTGGCATTTTTGCAAGATATAAGGTATGTGTTAGTTGAAGAAAGCCCTACACCTTAAAATAGGTACATAAGCTCTTGACACCCAACCCAACCCAACCCAAACTGACCTGTGTCTTTACTCAAAATTCCATTATTAAGAACCACCCGATTGTGATTTTACTGCATGAGCTGCCTTTGGCTTCCATTCTTGAGTAATTCTCATTTTTGAGTCCGGCTTTTTAACAATCCAGCATTATGGTCACAAGTGTATGATGATCAACTGAGATGGGTTTTCCTCTGCAGCAATGGATGATGAGAGTTCCATCAAGCAATCGGTTGCTGCTGTTGCTGAAAGCTTTTGATGAATTTGTGTCTTGAAGCAATATATTGAATTCCCATCTTGTCAACTCTTTGGAGATAGGCTAACAGGGAGCTAGAGCAGCAGTACCCACATGTCTTCCTTGAAGAATCAATGACTGCGTTAGTAGTCTCCTAGTGTATGAATGGATGACAGTAGTACATTACATAAAACACTCATACATCTCTTTGTTGAGGACAAGAAGAAGGGGAAACAACAGGAGGATATGGATGGTCAGCTAATTAGTCTTAACAATAAACTCATTGTGTGAAATCTGTCAACAGCAGTTGTCATCACTGGGCATGGACAGCAAGATGCAAAAGACCCCCATGTTCAGATATCACAAACTGAAGCCTGATGTCCTTGATTCTCTCATCAGGACCCATTGAGATCATTCACAGGAAGGGAGAAATACAGAAGAGCAAATTGGATTAGGACTGCATTGGACAACCCTACAGTGGTACGTGTTGGGGCTTTTTTTTTCTGTCCCAATCTAACTCACCAGTAAGTCAAGAGTCTGTATGGAATGATACAACAATTCAGGTAAGTAGGTACACACAAGCTAAAACTGGTGGGACCTAGGTTTAGCTGTAGAACTGAGTGACTGGGGTTTTGCCTCTTTCAAGTAGTGTGAAGTTTTGTTTTTCCTGGAGAGATGTAAGGGTGATGTCCCAACCTAATCTGGGGCTTTGAATCAGGCAGTACGCGAGATGACAATGCTATCCACAAGTATGCTCAACATCAAGTGGACCCTCCGTGGGAAGCCGAGGCTTCCTCCAGCATCTGTCATAGGGGGTGACGTTATTCTGTTGGTGGATTCGACATTCACATTGAACCAAATAAGTGGCCAAGTAATTGAGCATGAAGATGAATGGGATTTGTCAGCCTCAGATCTGCTTGCTCAAGCTTATTTCTGGACATCACGGTTGGCATTTTCAACTGTGGAGGCAGGAAAAGATGCTGCAGAGGTTGTGAAAGGTATAAGCAAGACACTCAACCGAGGGAAAGAAGATGATAGGTCTTCATATTACCCAGATCCATCTGGTGACCCCAGAAAGGTAAATGGTTTGAACTTTACACATGCTCTCTCTTGGGTGAAACACAAATTCATTCCTTTTTAAGGGATTGATTGATTGATGTTCTATTGGAGCAACCTCTAAAAATGTTTAGACTGTTTGCTGTTGTGCAGTTTTTCCAAGTCGAGGAGAACCCGCAGAGAGACTTCTATCAGATTGGCCTTGTAATTGCTCTCCTTTATTTGTTGGTGCAATTCTTGAGACTAACTCTGTGAATCCAGTTTTCTTACCCAGTATAGCAAAGTGCAGTCTGGGTGTTGTATTTCTACATGCTCAATGTTACCAAGATATGCATTTCATATTTTTTCCATCATAAGTCTTTTAGGGTTGTTCTCTTGTGTCAGCAGGTGGGAAGAAGCATTGTACTACTGGGGCGTGAATTAATGGGTTTAGAAACTGCAACTGTTGTCATCTTTATTTTTACAGTTGAAAGAATACCTCATATTCACCACTAATACTTACTCCCAATGCATTTTTTGGTATTTTTATTTTTATTTTTTCTTTTTTTCTTATCCATGCATCATCTTGGATCTCCCAATTGAAACATGAAGATTTTGGCAACCCTTTAGACAAAGCACTGGGTGGGTTGTAATTGGGACTCCAGTGGCTACCTTGCATGAAGATATAATTAAGCTTGAGAAGATGAATTTGAGATCTCACATGTGAGGCAAAATTTGGTGGGATTTCAGGCTACTTGGAAATGTCACATTCTCACCTTCTGTTCTAAGACCCATTACTTAATGGATGTTGGAGGCGCATGACTTGTCACTTACATGTTGCACTAATGATTTTGGTCACAACAGGCAACTTTGCAACCGGTTATGACGCTTCCCCCCTTACACTTTTGTTTCTTCCTTCATGGTTATTGTCTCGCTGTGCTCCCATCCATTGTAAAGGGAATACCTTGTTTAGAGGTTAATATACTTTAGCAATAGTGATGTCAACTAAAAAAGATATCTTTGACAATTGAATTGAATGTGGCATGTGTGGGGATTACTAATTTAGTGAATAAACGGACTTGTTGAAACAAATATGCCATGCTCCTACTAGAGGAGATTTTTTGTGCCCTTAAGACAAGTTAAGGTTTTTAGTACTTTGGTATAAATTAACACATAAAATTCCTATTATATGAATGCCCTAAATTTGTACAATGTAGGAACATTAATAGTTTGAGAATATATACAATTATGGTAGCGGAAGAGTGCTTCTTAAAAGAGGCATACAAAAAAGAATATATATTTCATTATGCGCCTTCCTACTCTCGTTTTTATCTTCTCATTTGAAATATTCACCAATCATGACAAGTTATTTATCATTTATATTCATGTTCCAAGCACAAATTGTTTGCATTTAATCACATATCAATTTACATATATCACTAAGTTTTTATAACATCATGGATTTTATTGTTTAAACTCACATTCCTTTGTTTGAAAGTTTGATTAAAATAATCATTGCATCAATGCCAAAAAGAAAACAAAATCATAATATTGTTCTTTAAGGCACATCTAGTTGTGATAAATGTTTTTGAATTTTCATCATCGAGACCTCAAGGAGTTGTTGATAGTGATTCATTTCAAATTAAATAGTTTATATAATAAATTTTTTTAAATTAATTTTTTGTGACAAGGATCGTAATTGATCAATTAATGGAATGCAATTTTTTTAATTTGTTAGGTAAATATAAAATATTTGCATTCCAATAATTGATCAATTACAATCCTTGTCACAAATTTTTTTTTAAATAATTTTATTTTAAATATCACAAAATTATTTAAATAATTTTTAATTTAAAAAAAATTTAGAATGTTTTAGAATATTTGAAATTAAATATTCCCATTTTAAAGAATTTCAATAACAAAATTGATCAAGGTGACAAAACCATCATGGCATGTTGTGTTCTTCACAAGTATTGTTAATTATTGTTTAGATTCTAAAGTTAGTGATGCATGATGTTCATCAAGAAAATGTATTGGTGGTCTTTCATGGCAAATGTCATTTTGCTTACAACAAAAATTGATGTCAAGGTGAAAGCACACTACAGTGACCCCTTTTGGGGTGTCACATTGTACTACTTTCTAAGGGTGTGCATGTTTGATTGTATCTCACTTCAAACTTTTGAAAGAATTTTGCAATATTTTTGTATATTCTGCTAGAATATAACCTAGGCAAAATATTAGAAAATAAAAAATTTCATTTCAATTTATAAAATAGGAGATTAGAATATATTTGTGAAAACGAATGTTGTGTACATGTGTATTCAAGAACACAAATATACTCCAAAAATAATTTGAATAATTTTTAATCTTTATGAAAGTTGAAAGCATATTGAACCATATCATTTCACACAGTTTGAGCCATGTTTGGATACCATGTCACTAATTTGGAAATTTTCATCTTAAACAAAAATCAGATGTGATTAATATGTGGTAAATTGAAATTTTCACAAGTAATCACATTCACATGGAAAATGACATGCGTAGGTAGATGGGCCATTTTTTTAATAAATACATTCCATTAAAATTGATTATGTTAATGACTAATGAAACCTTAAAGTTAGTGCAATCAAAACAAGACATGGCCTTATTATACCAATGTATACTATAATTATACTCATGGATCCTTCAATATAGATAATGAAATTTATTATTATTTTTTAAAAATCATAACATTAATTTTGTAAAAATAATAATTGTAGGGCCCAAAAACCAAAATTAGTATTGAAAGTTAAACGCACCATGCTTTTGGAACAAATATACTACATATACATATATTATATATGTGTTATAATACTAGACCCAAAAGTGCCCCAAAGAGGGTCACTGTAATGTGTTTTCACTTGTCATTAACAAATTAATTAATGGACATGTTAAAGCTTTTGGGGTGTGATGTTCATAAAAAGTGAAATTTATTGATAGGCGCTTTTGTGGTTAATGAATTATTGTTTACAAACAATCATGATGCAACAAAGGAGTCCTAGTGAAATGATACATAATGCATTTTTTGCATCATGGTCATTATATTTATTTTAAAATAAAAGTTTGATTTTATTTCATATCAAACTTGAAGGATAACACATATAATTTGTAAAATATTTAAAACACATGCATGCATATATATTCTTATTCTATTTGGATATTTATTGGTTTTTAATAATAATAATGATGAATTTACAAAAGAATTCCACAAGTTTTGTTATATTCATTCAACAACCTCATTCCAAGTTTGAAGGTCAAGAATTTCAAGCTTGTTAAAAGATTTTACAAAGTTTGTTAATGTTACAACAAGACTATTCACACTTTAAAGTTCATATGACATTTATTTGACACATGTTTACTATCAATGTTTTTTTAATGAAGAGCACATGTGTGAGGAGTAAAAAGGGATGCATTTGAATGTGTTCCATTGACAAACATTAATTTTATGCAAATGGGAGAAGATGGTGTGTCCATTAATTTGTGATGGTATCTCTTTACACTTGGCCTTGGTGTTATGATCAACATCTTTTACAACTTCGTAAAAATGTATGTATTAATGTTCCCATGTCCTCCCCTTTTGACAAATCATTTTTGTAATGCCTATAAGACTTTTGATTTATGTAATCTATTCACACCACTCTAATTTAGTGCACTTTTAATGAATTTTCTTTTTTACAATATTTCTTCTTGAAATTACATTTTTTTTTCATTTGGGTGTGAAAATTTCTCTTTGGTTTTTGTGGAAATTTTTAATTAACTTAGGCACGATGTTCTTACTAATGGACCTATTTGAGGTAGCCTAGGCCTTTGTCAATATTCAATGACTTTTTAAAAAAAAATTATAACAAAAAGTTAATTGTAATATCCTCACTTTAATCTCAACCCTTGTTGGTAACCTTTTTGAAACATATGTGACACAACATTAACATGCATATGTGGGACCATGGCCCATTGTTTGATGTAAGTGAGAAATCCATGAAAATCTTGGTAAATGAGATGTGTTTCATGTTTGTGCATTTCAAAATGATGTGACATATGCCACAATTTGTGTTTCTTTTATTTTAAAATGAATTTAAATGAAGGTAAGCAAAAGAATGAATCTTAAACCTGTTCACTAATAGAATGGTTTTTTAAGAAGGGGATTTTTTGGAGGTTTTTGCAAAATGCCTAAGGTTGAGTGACAACTTCAAGTTATTAGTGCATGGTGAGTTGCATTTGTACATCCTAACAAGACCCTATTATGTAGTTGTTGCAATTAGTGTTCATGGTTGTACAACATTCATGTGCACATGCCCTCCATGTATGTTTCCCCACACATATGATGGCATATGATTTGACTTTCATAAAAAACACAACAAAAAATGTTGTTACAAGCCAACTTAAATAACAAAATGTGAAAATTCAAAATTATATTTCATTGTTAGCGGTGATGGTGCTTTGCAAGTCTTTGGTTCTTCTACACTTACCCCTTCCATACTAAGTTCCATTTCATGCTCATTATTTTGTCATTGCTTATTCAACATATATCTTGAATAACCTAAAAGTTAAATAAACTTCTTAAACCCCAATTTTAACTAGAAAATTCAAAATGTTTTATGCAATTATTATTTTTCTTTATGATAGCTTGTAGTTTCAAAAAAAATCTTTATAATGATCATATTAAAAAAAAGTGCAATAACAAAAAAATTCTCAAAACAAATTGATGCATAATTTTACACTATGTAAGCCACTAAGGAAAACTTCATCATAGAACTTACTAAAAAGAACCAAGAGCTTGGATTTTTTACCCAAATGTTCATGGCCACATGTTTAATTCCTTTTCAAATCATTGCTTTTGAAAGTTTAGAAATCATCTTCCCATCTACTTATAAGAGAAAATGGAAGGATGCATGTGTCATTCAACCTTTTGAACTTTTTGAATAGAGATGTTTAACAACAAGAAAAGCAAGTTTTTGAAAACAATATTTGGGGGTTTATAAGTTTATTGAGGTTTGGTTTGAGAAAATCCTTAACATTTTTGTGAGCATAACTAAGGTTAGAATGCCCATGGAACATACAATAATGACACCAAATGGTGCAGCTATTCAAGATTTTGTGGCCATTGACAATGAAGATGCTACATAGAAGATTTTTAATTTTAATTCAAAATTAATAAAATGTGTTTGGACTAACATTTGAAGGACCTAAAGATATTAAAATTCCTTTGATAGTTATTTGCAAGAAGGTTAGAGTTGATGGAAAAATAAATAAAAAACACAAGAGGGATAATGATGGTTCTTTTGCATTGGTTTTTGTGATGTCTCAATTTATAGAATACTCTATCAAAATTGAAACATTGAAAATGGAAATATTCATTGATTGTGAAAGAGGGCATGAATGTTCATAAATCCATTGCCAAAAAGACCTTGGAAATAGAGGAACATCATGCTTGGAATATTTTGAGGATCCAATTTTAGGTGATAACAAATTTTTCATTTGTTAAAATCTAAATTGATTGCATATCAATTGGTTGATGACGTGCCCCTTGGCTCCTTGATATGAGGTGAAAACAATGGAAGAACAAGAAATCGGGGCACGTTCCTTGGTTCGCAACACTTTGAGGGGTAGAGGGGTGTGTTGGAACTCCGGGATGGGACTAAGAAGAATGACAAACACTTAGTCACTCATTCGGATTTGCACAAAACCAAACAACAAGTTGGTTAGTGCGTAATTGGAGCACTTTTGGTGTTAGGACGAGCCACAAACAAACTCGAACTCACAAGACTCATCACGGCCTGGACTTGGGGGAAGCCACCACCTTCCCCCTTATAGTATACTATGTGCCTCTCCACGAGGCCCACATCTAAATGGTTTTTTTTGTCTTGGGACTCGTAAGTAGGAGTCTCGAAATTGCCAAAGTTGAGATTCCCGCGATTTTGGGGCCTCATAACTTCGTGTGCAGACCTTTGATTGAAATGAGGTCTGAAACAAAGTTGTAGCCCTCGTCCAGAGCTTTCCAACGATATGTTGCACGCCACCTAAACGCAAGGAAATTGGGGTGATTCCTGACTTTTAGTGGTCGGGAGTCAAACTGCCAATTTGACTCCCGACTTTTCTTTTGGCCATAACTTGTGTTTCAGATGTCCAAATGGGTGATGTGAGTTCATTTTAGACATCTAAGTTTCACTAGATTTCCAATGGTATAAATAACTCTTTGAGCCATTGGGTTTTGACCCTTGCAATTGCTTTCTGAACATTCGGGAGTCCACTGGGACTCCAACTCCCAAAGTGGGAGTTCACTTGGGAGTGTGAGGGTTCTTTCCTCACATTCTTTTGCACTCCTAAGGGCACAAAAATGCGACTCTCGGGCTTAGTCTTGGCATGCACCCTTGCAGGCCCAAAGCTAGGGTTGCGACAGTTGAACATAGGATAATGTACACAAAATTGTTAGTATTGTTTCAAAATTTACAATGATTAATATAATAAATAATTTTTATTTTAATTTCCAAATTTAATGATGAAATTACATCCATGTTAAACTAAAGGATGATGTTTTAAGCAATATGTGAACATATGTTTTAAAAGGGAGCCAAAACATAAAATGATTTTTAATATTATCATACTTGCATTGCTACAAAATTTTGCTAGATCTTATAATTAATGTTTGCTACTCTAGCAACATCCCAAAACAAATAAAACATTATTCTACCCACATTCATTTAAATAAAATGTCAAATTTTTACAAGAACATATTTACAAATTTTGTAATTTTTTATCAAATGCAATTGAATAAAGTATGTTGAATTGTTTAAAATGAATTGTCACACCTCCAAACTTCAAATGTCAACCACTAAATTGTGCATAACTCACATGTTCATAACTATCATAAGTCCATACATAGTAGAATATTTGAATGGTCACTGTTATGAAACTTCATTACATTGTTTTAAACTAGTGTGAACCCGATGCATAATGCACCCGTGCCCCCCCCACCACCCACCCAACCCCCCCCCACCCCCCTCCCACCTACCCCAACCAACCCCTACTCACCTACATATTTTCAT
>Ga0116227_10007659_pt1 | contig 20913 bp, 10 predicted proteins | sample S1TSphgellanicum_FD_89693 | JGI IMG/M metagenome (GOLD analysis project Ga0116227, IMG submission 89693) | Host-associated microbial communities from peat moss isolated from Minnesota, USA - S1T2_Fb - Sphagnum magellanicum MG | ecosystem: Host-associated > Plants > Peat moss > Unclassified...
AAAAAAACCCAAAAAAAAAAAAAACAAACAAACAAAGGTCCGGGCAGTGCCCGAAAACTACCCGGACAGATAGAAAGACAGACAGACATTATAAATTTAATATATAAGATTGGTTCATTGTTCTTATTGAAAAGGTTGTTTACACAATCAATAAGTTAACACAAAAAACTAACTACCTCCAATGCAATGAACTATTTACTATTGGTTGTTTTATAATGTCCCTTGTGATTAAGGAAGACATTCAAGTAGTTAATATAACTTTTGAAACGTGGTAATCTAGCTAATTAGATAAAAATAATAATAACAATTAAAGTTAAGAAATTGGTACGGGTTTTCAAATGTACATGGTGCTACTTGTGAACCTTACATTTGAATCGCAAAACCTTTAAGCCCATTTGGTGGTTATAGTATTATTGATCAAGCTATGGTTGAATATAATAATTAGTTGGGTGTAAGCATGATGAAATAAACAAAAAATATGTAGGTGTCTTGAATGCAATCATATGTTTGCCACATAAATGTAGGAAAATATATTTGAAACCTTTTCAAATATTCTATTTATCAAATCATAACCTCAAATCTACTTATTACTTAATTTTATTGTACTAAGTTATTTTCTCAAATTTTATCTTGAAATTACCTTGGGCATTATTATAAAGCAAACTTTTTGTGAATTGTTTGGTAGGACAAAATTCCATGTGATGTTCATCTTTGACATGGTATGCATTGTGCACTATTGCACAATCATAATCACTAGAAAGGAAATGGATAATATGGAAATTATCATGCCTTTTATATTAAAAGAAATTGAAGTGGATGGATTTCATAGTCCACTTGAGATTTCACTCATATGAAAATAAAGACCATGAAATGAGAGATTCAATGAATCAATACACATAATAGTTCGTAGATATGAAACCAATTGTGAGCACAAACGAATTTAGCTTAAAAAATTTCTTGCTCAATAATGTGATTTTTTGTAAAAAAAATTGTACATCCATTTGATTTCTATCATATGATCGGTATTTTGTATTTTTATTTTTTATGCATATCAAAAAATGGAACGACATGTACCTACTTCTATCTTGATTTGCTTGAAATTATATATTCATCATTAGAATCATTATTTCAATGTTTTTGCAAGGACTCGCAATTTTTTTGTGGAAAGTTGTTGGATTGTTTTTCTTTGAAAGCCATGTCCGATTTTTATGTTAAGTTAAAACCTGCCTTCATTATGTTCCTATGTGTTCAATATTGGTTACCTAGTTTTGTTGTTTATACTACTTGGGCTCCGCATTGCTTTGTTCTCCCAACAACAATGAATTGTTTATATATATATATATATATATATATATATATGTCATGTTAGTTGATATTTGGGAAACACTAAACAAAAAAAGACAATATCACTAGAGGAAAGGAGCTGAGATGAATGGAGAATAGGAACCTAGCCCATGTATAGAAATTACAACAACAATTTTGTTTTTTCCCTTGAATGATGTGCACCCAAATTATAACTCCAACCTAGAGGTTAACACATCATAACAAAAAGTGAGTGCAATGGACTTTGGACATGGATTTCTTTGTGTGCGTAAATAGGTTAACATCCAATCATAGAACTATTGGCAAGAAGTAGAACATGACACTTGGAGACCAGAAACCATTTCAAATATGAAATCCACAGACATGATGCAACTACTAAGCTACTTCAAGATAAACATGAAGTATGCCAAACTTGGATACCACTAGTTATTTTGTTATGATCTAAAAGACAATTAATTCATGAGTTGCCATTATAAACTAATTACAAACACTTCACCATTTGCAAACATGAATGAAGATTATATTTTATAAAAGACCCTATTGATTGGGATTTCAACTACTAATTCATAAGTGCCATCCTTTTCGAATTTGGCTAGTGGAAATATCTTCATAACTTAATGTTGGGTTAGAAGCAATTGGGACTTCAAAAGGTGCAAATATCTTACAAGCTAACACATCACCTTTCACCAGCATTCCATGAAGACTTGTTGAACAATTAATTGCGATGCATCCAATCCATTTTCAACAAATAGTTTCCTCATTATTAATCCAAATTTACCTTTCACAATTGAAGAAGACAAAAAAACTTGTGTACTAGGTGCATGTGCTTGTGCATGTCCTTCTACTACTTTTGGTGTTTGCCCACGTGTTAAGGGAATAGAAGCTTCATTATTCTAATTCACAAATTTCTCTAACTCTTGATCACTTTTAACTGACATCCACATTCCCACAACATCACCATCTCAAATAGACCCCCATTCTCTCTTCAATGTATTATTCTATCATTTAAAGACCCCTCTAGATCTTGTGTACATGATTTAATCATCTCTTCCACTAGATCACCAACAAATGATTGCTTTGCACAATGATTGGTAATATCTTAAACAATGTTAAATGCACAGTAGTAGAATGTAGAAAATTCAGAGATAAAGTAGGTGATAATATGTGTGGGAGGTGTTTATAATCACACAAATCTTTCTACCAACCTAAACATCCTTCATGCTAAATGGTATGAAAATCTTGGCCATAACTTTATACTTGCATCACACCCCAACAACATTCATTGTCGTGGATGCATGCCATTCAAAAAACATTGATGGTTTACTGCATGAAGTTCAATAGCTTGTTAGTTGTCCGTAACAACACCACTTGACAACCAAGGAAACAATGGTGTGCAAGGGGAACATGGATGGTATTGTTGACATTTTGATCTACAATATTGCCATTTTGAACTGCATATGCCTCCTCCATGACAAACCTAGAAGAAAAATGAAGTGACTGAAAAAAAACAAGAGCTTCAATGGGTCTCTAGAGACTATATCACAATTATGAAAATTGTTGTTAGATATCAACCTTGCAAAGTTTGCAACATCTAGAGCTTTTGAGGAGAATTATGGTCAAAAGGAATGTGCAAAGTGACCTATGATTTTAATTGAGATTTTAGACTTGGAAGGAATTTGGGCATGTCTATGAGGAACAATGTTGATATATAGATGAATACATGTAGTTGTAAGGTACATCTCAAAGGGTGCAAACAAGGTAAATTAAATGGCTCACTACTCCTTGTCAAAAAAAATTACATGTAGCCATGAAAAAGTTTTAATGTATTGAAAATAGACTTTTTTTTTGTACAATAATTAACATGATAATAATCTTTCATTTTCTGTTTAAAATATTGAAAAACCCCATCTTGAAAGTAGAATTAAGTAGAATTAAAAAATAATTTCTACTTGCACAAAATGTCGAATCTTACAAAATGGGCTACATGTAGATGAAATATTGATTTTTTTTTAAAAAACCAACTTAGTGGAGCTTTTAAAATTATTTATGTATTATCAAATTATGAATGTTATAATCATAATATATCTAATTTTTAATATGAAGTAGGTTTGAACACCATTTTGACCCAATTAATTTCAAATGTACTTTCAACCTACTTTTATGATACCAAAGTTGTTCAAATTTTGTATCCAACTTCCCATACACTAAATGTAGGGTCTTATGATTTTATATTTCTACTTCAAAATATTTTGAATCTACTTTCTTGTGTCAATATAAAAAATTGTTCCATTTTTTAATTGGACTTTGGGTGAACTATTTTTTTAATCTATTTTACTTTGTTGACACCCCAAAGTTCATGGCATTGTGCTCAACTTGTTCTTTTTCAAGCATTGAACTTGGTTAGCTCATGAATCATTGAAAGATCTCCAAAACTTTGCACCACCAGTCTTGAACAATCATTAAGGTAATGGATTTTATAGTACGTTGTCTTACTATTCAAAACACAGTAAAAAAAAATTCCATTAGGTTATCTGCAAAGAAGATAACAAGTTCACCCACCTTTAGTCCTTGCTTCACAAAATCTCATGTTGTGTACCCTTGCACAAAAAAATTGTAACTTAACAAACGAAAGAAAATCACTTGAACAAATGTTAGGTCGTGGATTATCATCATGTTTGGCTCCATTTAGAGTCTTAGGCTCTGTATCATCTAAGGTAATGCATGTGTTACACCATATATGTTGATTTTTTTTTTCCCTTCAACCATTGATTGTCTAGAAACCCAAACATGTATATTTTTAAAAAAATCTATACAATACTAATGACACATCCCAACTCCATTAGACATGTAATCATGTCCAAGAAATTCACAAAAAAATTTAGGATAAAATTAATCCTTCAAACTCCTACAAGAAAACAAATTAAAAAAATGTACAACCACAAGTTTGTCATGGCAAGTGTCACAGGCACAAAAAACTACAAGAATAGGAATTAAGCCAAGGACATAATAAGGAAAAAAAATTACAAAAAATGCAAGCCTAAGTCTAATTTAAAACTAGAACACAAAGACGTAAGGTAATAACATGGTATATGCTAGGAGATGAATCAAACATAACTTGATTCTGATAACGTATGAAAATAAAACCTTATGACAAAAAAAATACCAAAAATTAATGTTGAACAGACTAAAGATAATGAGAGGTTGTATCCCTATTTATACTCCATTAGGGACATAGAGGCTTCCATGTGTGCACTGACCAAGGAAGCTTCTTGAAAAGCTTCCATAGAAGCTTCAATGTGTGCACCGACCAAAGAAGTTTCTTAAAAAACTTCATAACTAATAGTGAATTAGAAGTTAACTAAAATTTAACAATGATATAAACAATGATGTAAGCGACTATGTTGGTGCAAACGATAATGTAAACGACTTTCTTGGTGCAAGTGATAATGTAAGCGATGATGTAGGTGACTATGTTGGTGCAAACAATGATGTAAATGACTATGTTGATGGAAGTGATAATGCAAATGATGATGCAAGTGACTATGTTAGTGCAAATGATGATGTAAGCAACTATGTTGGTGCAAGTGATAATGCAAACGATGATTTAAGTGATTATGTTGGTGTAAGTGATAATGCAAACGATGATGTAAATGATTGTGTTGGTGCAAGTGATAATGCAAACGATGATGTAAGTGACTATGTTGGTGCAAATGATGATGTAAACGACTACATTGGTGCAAATGATAATGCAAGCGATGATACAAACGATGGGTGATGGGTGGTGTCCATGATAACAAATGAAAAATGTGCAACTTTATTACATTTGTTGTATTTGTTCTTATTGTGAACCATAGCCATAAATCAAACCAACAACAATACAATTCAAAAACATTATATCCATTCTTCCTTTTTTTTTAAATTAAAAAAAAAAAAACCACCCACCGAATCATGTAAATTGTAATGTAATAATCTAACCACAAGTAGGTTTGATTCATGTGTTTGGTCAAATAAGCCTTTTATCTAGCCCCATTTATGCACAACCCTATATTAATGTTATGTTGTGGAAGCTTTCAAGGTGATGGGTGGTGTGTTTCAAGAGCTTTCAAGGTGATGGGTGGTGTGTTTCAAGAGTCTTCAGGTAATGGGTTTTATGTTTTTGGCATCTTTGAAACAACTCACACAGATCCATCAACATCTTTCCCTAATGACAAACCCCACTCATTTTCAACTAAATTAGATTGTAGTATCCAAAAAAACATTTTTCAAAGCCAGATCTACTTATTATGGGTTACATCATATTGCAATATCCAAAAAAAAACTCTCCATAGCCAAATTTGTTTACTCTCGATTACATCTACAATATAAAAAACAAGTTTTCCAAAGTTGCATATGTTTACTTCCAACTACATCAAATGTTTTCCATAATTGGATCCATTAATTTTCAGCTACATTAAATTACAATATAAAAAAAGGCTTTCCAAAGCCGAATTGAAATGAAATATCATATGGGACATACATGACATAAACAAAGGTGAGACAAACAACCAAGAACAAAAAAAGAGGGAAAATATGACATCAAACAAAAATTGCCCAAACTTCCATCATTCCGGTGCATAATGGTCAAAACTTTGGTCATTATGGTGCATAATTGTTGATTAGGCAACCATTTATAATCATCATGGTCAACGACCATGTTGTAATTGTCTTAGTGATGAAAAAAGACCTTATATTTGGTTTACATAAACTAATTCCAATTATCATCATCATTATAATTTTTGTTTTTTATCCATGGTATTTTCAAGCCTTTGCATGTTTATCCTCACTTTTTAAGCTTGTAGTTTAAGTTCTATCAAATAATTCAATAAGCATCTTGCTCCCCCATCTATAATCTCCATGTTTTTGTGAATAGAAGATGATTGTTTATTCACCTTACTACACCCAATAGTTGGGTCATCCAAGTGGTTTTGAAACCACTTGGACAAACAAGTATGAGTTTTTAAAACTAGAAGTTTAAATGCATTTGACATTGCATCTTGAAAGTCATTAATGCATCATGCAATTATAATGTCAAAGCAAATGACAAATCACTGGGTATCAATAATAATCAAATCCCAATACATTGGATTGTGGTTGGTACCCTACATGTAGTTGTGGATATTCTTAAATCAAACCCATTAATCTTTACATGTTGGCCCATTGTGCAAGTGATATGAATTCCAGTGACTTTAGTGACAACTTCGACAATTCTTCACCATGTCAATACAAAAGGTTCAAATTGGTCTTGTTCATTAACTAGTTCAAGACTAGTAACATATGCATCTCATTGTGCCTTGATTGATGACATGATTTCAACATTTTCAACATGTTCACATCTGGGCTACTTCAATTTTCAAGAATGCATATCAAAGGATTCTAATGCTCCATGTAATTCCAAAAGGTGTTATGTATTGTTTTAAGGGATTTCTTCAATCTTTCCTTTCCCACAACAACCTTTAATTAAACCTTGATCTTGCTCTCTACAAAATGCATTGACATTTTTTTATGTTGCACATTTAATATCATGCTAATGATTATTTGCTTATGTGTTGTAAAATTCCAAAAAATTGAAAGCTCAATTCAAGGCACAATTCAAGACAAAGCCAACAACAAGATTATATAAAATTTTGGTGTCAATTCAATAAGGGATTGTTCACATGTATTGATTTTGTACGTGTTTTGTAGAATCATACCTTAAGGCCTTGGTGGTTTCACAAATTATATTATTTATTTATTTTTGAAAATTTCAAGAATAATATTCTCTAGAAAAAAAAAATTGTCAAGTGAAATAAAAAAGTCTTTTGAAATATTTTGAAATATTATAATTTTTGAAATGGAATCTTCAAAATTAATTGATTATTTGGTAAGACATGTGCTGAAGCTACCCTTTAATCAAGGTAACTAGATCGTTGGTTCAATCCATTATGAATAAAATAAGTAACAATTGGAGGGTTAAAACAAAACAACAATGAAAAAAAAAACTTGTTGAATAATGAAATGGATATAATAATTTTGCAATGAAATGAAATGTGTGCAAATAGAATGGCGAGCATGCGGATGAATGTCTAGAGTAAATTGAGTGACAAGGCAATAATTAAAGTCCATATGAATTGAACATCGTGCCTTATTATGGGAAGATAATTCATCATTTTGAACACAATGGAAATCAAAATATATTCAGGGGTAATAATCTTGATAAAAAAATCTTTTTCACATGAAAAGCCTTTCAAGTGGTAGGTCCATATGGTGACCCTTATTGCCTAAATGGGCCCATCTCATTTATAACAAAGGGTGAGACCCAAGGAACAAGGCATTTACATTGTGAATGTTTTGGATTCTCTCAAGGTGTAGGGTGTAAATTCCTTGTTCTTGGGGCTTTACCCTACACATAACATTGTATATTAGCTCCCACTAACTTCATTAAACATTGGTTTCCACAAAAACTATCATTTATGTTTCCATATATAGGTCTCCACATGAGTTTCAAGTAACCCATTATCCTACCTAGATGAGGGTCTAGGGTGGTAGATTATGTCTTTGTTTTGCCACATTCCATGACATAATCTTTCAATGATGATCATACATTCATAATAATGATTGAAACGTTTGTTGAACATAATTTTTTTTTAATTGTTGAATCTGCCACCCCATATGTTAATGTAATGGAATGGCCTCACCCTTGCCCAATATGTTGGGTGCATCACATAACTAACCTTAACATGATGACCTAACACCTTATCCAACATAATGGGCAAAAGGTTGACCATTCCATAATACATTTAGTCACCTATTAGTCCACCTAAGTGTTGGTCACCTATATTTATTGCAACTATTTATTAGTCATTTATTGTCCTACCTTCATATTAATTATGTGTTAGCTTTTACCCAACCTACAAATGAGTCACATGTTAATCAATGTTGGGTGGTTTTCAAAATTTTCCAAAATTCATGATGTCTAAGTTTTAGAAGAATTTAAAAAGCTTGCCCTGATTCTTTAATTTTTTAAAATTTATTTTCCAAGAAACTTGAGCATTTTTTGAAAAAATTTGGATTTTTTTTTCACATAGGTTTCAAAATGCTGAATTTCACACATTTTAGACCCATCAATATTCAAATGCAATTTTAAAATACCAATTCTCACAAGTTATATTGTTTTAGAAAAAAATGAGGGAAAATAAAAAAAAAAAAAAAAACTTTCCAATCCTTTTATATTCACAATTTGATCACATATTCAAATGAACCTTCCAACATTTCTAACTCCTTTTCAAAATTTAAATCCTTTTCAACTAATTCCACCATATTGGAATGTGATTTACAACCATCTTTAGGATCAACTAGCCATTTTTTCTTAACAAGAATCAATTTTTTAAAAATATGATTATTTTATGATCTAATTTTTTTAATGGATAGATGTGTGTTTGAATACCTTACACTAAGGTCAATTTCATCATTAAATAACCCTCAAAATAATGAATAAAATTTTGCAAAAATATGAAATTGACATGTTGAAAATCATCATAATTATCATAGGCTATACTATGAATATTTTCACTACTCATATCACAATATTATAATAGATGATGAAAAAAAATTTAATTTCAAAAATTTTAAATGAATTCATTGTTTTTAAAAAATTCATTTTGTCAATGTGGAAATTAACCTTAAGTTACAATAGGTGTGTTTGTTGGCCTTGCACACAACAAACCCAAAAAATAACTCAAAACAAAATTTTACAAACAAAAAAACACCTTAAATATCAATTTAAGCATCTTGAAATTGAATGGAATTTGAAAAAACCTCTAGTTTTCTCACACCTACACAAAACAAAAGAAGGAGGACAATACCAATTTGAAGAACAAAACAAAATCATGAAAGGTGTCAAGGAACAAAGGAGCAATAGTAGTAAAGCCAATAGAGAACTGAGGGTCAACAACAAGGAACCTTAAAAGGTGTCGAACAATAAAACTAAATAAACATTAAATATAAATAACAAAACCAATAAATGCACATGAACTAAAAGAGGCATCGACAAACAAGAGCACAAGAACAAGGAGAGATGCTGATATGCAAAGGAGCAAGAACAAAAACCGACCAAAAATCACAATGCACAAAACCTCTTACAACACAAATTGTAAACTTTTTTTTATTGTACCGAATTTTGGAGGGAAAAACTTATTTATAATTTGAAAGGCAACCATTGTCTAGCAATGCCTTTTAAACTGTAAACTTAACTTTAAATCTTACCTAACACATAAATGATTGTTGAATGTATTAAAATATTAGGTGAATTTTATAACCCTAACCTTGGTACAAAATATCAATTTAAAAAAAAAAAACATGATTTCAAATGGCCAATTCTCAATCCAACAAAAACCAGTAAACAAGTTTCAAACATGATACAACCTTGGGTAATACCTAAAAACTTCAACTTGAAACCGACATTTTTTTTTTCCTAGGGAAATTTTGCTTTATTTCAACCTTGCTTCATGTGGTGTGAATCTAATGTTTGGATTGAATGGAAAAAATGACCCCTTTTTGTAAATGCAACATTTTGTTAAGATTAAGTTTCGTTAATTTCTTTTGTAAAAAGTTTTCCCTTTCACCATCACCACAATAGACAATGTGGCTATATTTGCAAAAAACAATTGTCATTGCCATCCTTTTCGCAAAGGAACCACCATTGCTAACAAGTAAGTCGTAGATTTTTATTGTGGCCTTCATTAATGGATTTGCTTTCATTGCACTTGTAGCAGCATCTATCACATATATATGTGAACATTATTTATGTGTCATACATTTCATTTGTGGGTTCAAAGTTACATAAATGAAAAGGCTACAAGTGAGTTTGATCGATCTTCTTGGGTCTTGATTTTTGTTTTGGTTTAAAAAAAAGAAAAAAGTCTTAAGCTATTGAATAATGAAAATGTTTTTCAAATGTTGTTTAAGTTCTAATGGCGTCATTTTGCAATTACAATGTGGTTTTGGGAAAAGAGGATCGTGAAATGCTTTCAAAACAGAAGATTTCAATTTGGCTCGTAATGATGGCATTGAGTAGTGGTGTTGGTAGATGCATTGGAGGTGTTCCAAATGTTAGAGATTGTGCAACATGCAAGCTTGGAATCTTCAAATTTCATGCTACATTTTAAAACCCTAAACCAACCATTTTATTATTTATATATATGAATGTGAGGAATCATTTGTATCCATGAACTTCTTGTCTCTTCAAGTCTAATCAAATTTCAAGTCTATTTAAGTTTTTATTATCATATTTAATAAAGAAACTCCTCCCAACTCTAAATTTCAAGCTTTCTTTCATTTTCAAATTCTTGTCAAAACTCTTCCTGCTTCAAGAGATGTTATTTTTTATCACCTTGAAAGTTCTTGTGTAGTTGAAAGGCATCTTTGGCGTTCTGTTGAGATGCCTGAAATAATTGAAGCTGGTTGTCATGACCTTGATCAATCATTGTTTGGTGATGTGGGTGCTAATGCAGATATTATTGATGTTGTTTTTCTAGCAACAATTGTAAAGTCGATTGAACTACAACTCGTTTCACATCAAGGCATGCCCAAAAAACCTGAAAGTGATGTCAATCAAATTTTTAGGAGATATGGTTTGTGAAGATGCCTTGGTAAAGGTTGTTTTCAATGATATTGGCATCTTGATTACAGTGAGGTGCATTGTGTGCTCTAGGATTTCAAGTAAAGAAAAGTTGTTTATTTTGAAATGGGATTTATTGGAAAAAACATAAATAAGGGGAAAACAGAGGATGAACAAGTGGTTCTGGATGCAAAATGTGCACATGTGAATATGAAGTCTAGTATGCAACTATGAAGCATAAGAAGAAACTGACCCAATTTGCTTCCATTTTCTTATTGTTGAACAAAAGTAGACTTTTAACTAATTATATATGAAAAGCAAGTGAAAACATAAATTTCCAAAATCTACGAAAGTTGAAGGATATAGTGAATTAGTTTTACATTAAGAGCAATTTCACAAACACCAACAAACAAGCCTCCAAAAGTGTACTTTGGATGAAGAACACTCTCAAGGGAAGACAATACTTGCCATCACTTTTAATTAGAACCTTAAGCAATGGTAAGGCTGATTACAGGAGAAGTGACAGGTAATCAATGATGGGATGAATCCTTGTTTCCCTCAAAAATCCAAAATTTGAAGGACATTGAAATGAGATGACATGAACATTCATTCCACCATCTGAATGTGATTGCTTAGAAGAAGAGGATCAAATGACAATGCCTTCGAATCATATGTACTAAGATGGCTTGCTTCACTAAAGCCAAGCGAAAGTGGCATCTAGACGTATGGGAAGACGACCAGCTTGTGTTCAACTTTTCTTTTTCATATCGAACGCAAAGAGTTTCAGTATTTGGTGTGAGGAGCAATGCCAAAGTCCAAAAACTAGAGCTCTAAGAAACATACATGAAGGAATCAGTGTAGAACAAGATTGAACTTTTATCAAAGTGAATACCCTAAACTTTAGATTTGGGCAAAAACCATGGGAAAGTATAAATTGCTTTCACAATTAACAAAGATTTGTGGAAAAGATACATGGTCAGCAGAAATAAGAGGTTGGAGGCATGTATAAACAATGTCGATTTATGTTCGTGTCTTGCCAGAGCCACCATTGGACGTCACATAACCATCACAAATGTTCGTAAGAAAGGACACAAAAGTTACAAACCATTACCAATTCTAGAAAAAGTTAACCAAGAAACAAATCAAGCTCGCATTCTGTTATAAAAACTTACCTATTTACCTATTAAACGAAAAAATCTCTCATGCTTTCAATTGCTTGCCACATGACATTGTATAAATTTGTCCAAACACCGGTGTCACCACAATGACCTCAATGTTGATCAGTTGCTCCAAACTTCAACTCCAAGGGATAACATCATAATTAAAACCGTAAACAACAGCAAGCTTGATTACAGGAAGAGTCGTCTAATTATAACAACTATTGAATGCCAATTTTGAAAGTTGAAACATCATGTACGGTTGCTCAAAGCAAACACAATGAAGGTCCACATGATCATGTTTTATAGTTGATATAGAGGGAAGTTGTCATGGCCACAACACATGGGTAGTAACCTACTTGCGTGTAGGTAAATCAATTAACTACAAATTAGAGAGTGCAACACCAATATGTGCACCAACAATTGACATTTACATGGCACATACAATTCTAATTTTTAGTCAGAATGCAAATTTTTGTAAATGGGTATTAAGAGAGAGGCATCCATATTAGGTGTAAGAACATTCACAAGTGAGTTCACAAGCTATTTAGTGAAAATGACACCAACACATTGTTGAACTATATACCAAAGCCAAGCTTGAATATCGACGCCTACATTAAGACCTTAGAGCTTCATTTTTTCAGATTTGATTTGTATCATGTGACCTCTTCTCTTGAAGAACCCTAGTGCAACATGATGACGATCAGAGAGACATATGCACAAAAGGAAATGTTTGTGACATTTTAATCCTTAACTCTCCAAGAAACAAATTTGTGGGACTATTTGCATGGTTGAGCCTCTTACAAAATCCCCTAGCACCACAACACCAAATGTGCAAGTCACCGAACCCTAACTCGCAGCCTACTTTTTGGTTTTACTGTCGACGAAACTCATAGCTACCCATCATCCATGTGATTCATGGATTGACCTCCATGGTTAAACATGCCATTTTAGCAATGAGCACCACCACTCTTGTTCATCCTTCCAAAGACCATTCATCCAATCTGCCCAATGTTGGATCATGCACCAACAAGAAAGATCATCCTTCCAAATTCCACTCCCACATTGAACCAACTTTCACCAACATCCATCCATACATCCATCCATGATAAAAGAGGTTGAATATCTAATTTCATTCATGATGAAAACCCCATGTTGGAAAGAACTCTAGAGTTATGGAAGCACTTTAATATTTAAATTATTTTACACAAAAATCAATTGAAGCTTCATCTTGAAAATGTGGGAAAGAGGTTTTTAAAAAAATTTCATTAAAATTTTTCTTTGCATTGAGATGGCATCTGTACCACATCCACCCACCAAGTGGGGGTAAGATAGTTCATTATACATTTTGTCAATTTATAATTTTATCAAATTTTATAATGCATATTGATATATAAAAATCCTTATTGATCAAACAAATAGAATCAAACATGAATTTTTCTACCTTTTTAAAGGAAAACAAACTTGGCAAAAGGATCATGTTGTATTCTGGTGTGAGAAGCAATGCCAAAGTCCAAAAACTGGAGCTTTGAAAAACATACATGAAGGAATTAACCAAGAATAGGATTGAACTTTTATCAAAGTGAATACCCTAAACTTTAGATTTGTGCAAAAACCATGGGAAAGTATAAATTGCTTTCATATTTAACAAAGATCTGTGGAAGAGGTACATGGTCAGCAAAAGCAAAAGGTTGGAGGCATGTATAAGTAGTGTCGATTTATGTTCATGTCTTGCCAGAACCACCATTAGGCTTCATATAAACATCACAAATGTTCATAAGAAAGGACACAAAAGTTATAAACCACCAACAATTCTAAAAAAAGTTAACCAAGAAACAAATCAATTTTTCATTCTGTTATAGAGACCTACATGCTTACCTACTAAGCAAAGAAGTTTCTCACCCTTTCCACTACTTGTGTCGCGACCCTAGCCTTGGGCTCACAACCAAAGCAAAGGGTTTGCAAGGGTGCGGGCCAAGACTAAGTCCAGGAGTCGCATTCTCAGGCCCCCGGGAGTGCAAAAGAGTGTGAAGGAAAGAACCTTCACACTCCCAAATGGACTCCCATGTTGGGAGTTGGAGTCCTTATGGACTTCTGAATGTTCAAAGAGTGATTGCACAAGTCAAAACCCAATGGCTTAAGGAGTTCTTCATATCATTGGAAAGCTATTGAAACTTAAATGTTTGAAATGGGCTTGCATCACCCATTTGGACATTTGAAACACAAGTTATGGCCAAAAGAAGGGTCGAGAGTCAAATTGGCAGTTTGACTCCCGACAAGTAAAAATCAAGAATCGACCCAAATTCCTTACATGCAGGTGGCAAGCGACATACCATTGGAAAGCTCTCGATGAGGGCTACAACTTTAGTTTAAACCTCATTTCAATCAAAGGTCTACACACAAATTTATGGCGCCCTAAAGTTGTGGGAGTCCCAACTTTAACAATTTCGGGACTCCCACTTGGGAATCTTGGGACGAAAAGCCATTTAGATGTGGGCCTCGTGGAGAGGCACAGAGTATACTATAAGGGGGAAGGTGGTGGCTTCCCCCAAGTCCGGGCTGTGGTGAGTCTTGTGAGTTTGAATTGCCCGTGGCTCGTCCTAGCACCAAAAGTGCTACAATTATGCATTAACCACCTTGTGTTGGTTTTGTGCAGGTCCATGTGAGTAGTTGATGCTTGTCACTCTTCCTAATCCCATCCTGGAGCTCCAGCACGCCCCTCTACCCCTCAAAGTGTTTCGAACCAGGGAGCATGCCCCGATTCTTTGCTTTTCAACTATTTTTAGTTTGGATTCACATTTGAGTCCGTTAAGGAGCTTGGGGGTGTGTCAACTTGCCATATGACATTGTATAAATTTGTCCAAACACCATTGTCACCACAATGATTTCAATGTTGGTCAACTCTTCCAAACCTGAACTCCAAGGGATAACATCATAATTAGAACCATAAACAATAGCAAGTTTGATTACAGGAAGAGTCATTTAATCATAACAACTATTGAGTGCCAATTTTGAAAGTTGAAACATCGTGTACGATTGCTCAAAATAAACACCATGAAATTCCATGTGATCATGTTTTAGAGTTGCTACAAAGGGAAGTTGTTATGGCTACAAAACATGGTCAGTAACTTGTTTGCTTGTAGGTAAATCAATTAACTACAAATCAAAGAGTGCAACACCATATGTGCACTAGCAATCGATGTTTACATGGCACATAAAGTTCTGATTTGGTCAAAACACAAGATTATACAAAGGGGTATTGAGAGATAGGCACCCATATTAGGCGTAAGAACATTGGCAAGTGAACTCACAAGCTATCAAGTGAAAATGACACCAACACATTATTGAACTTTATGCCAAAACATGGCTTGAATATTGATGCCTCCACCAAGACCTTAAAGCTCAACTTTTTCAAATCTGAGTTGTATCATGTGACCTTTTCTTTCGAAAAACCCTAATGCAACATGACGACAATGACAAAAACATATGCACAAAAGGCGATGTCTATGAAATCTTAGTCCCTAACTTTCCAAGAAACAAATTTCTGAGACTACTTGTTTAGTTGAGCCTCTTACAAAACCCCCTAGCACCACAACACCAAATGTGCAAATCACCGAACCCTACCCTACTCTCTTTGGTTCTATTGCCAACCAAACTCATAGCTCCCCATCATCCATGTGATTCATGGATTGACCTCCATGGTCATACATAGCACTTGAGCAATGAGCACCACCACTCTTGTTCATCCTTCCAAAGACTATTCATCCAATCTACCCAGTTTTGGATCATGCACTAACAAGAAAAATCATCCTTCCAAAGTCCACTCCCACATTGAACCAACTTTCACCAACATCCATCCATACATCCATCCATGATAAGAGAGGTTGAATAGTTAATCCCATCCCTGACAAGAACCCCATGTTGGAAAGAACTCTAGAATTATGGAAGCACTTTAATATCTATTATTTTACACAAAAATCAATTGAAGCTTCACCCTGAAAATGTGAGAAAGAGGTTTTTAAAAAAAATTCACCAAATTTTTTCTTTGCATCAAGATGGCATCTGTACCACATCCACCCACCAAGTGGGGGTATGATAGTTCATTGTACATTTCAATTTTCAATTTATAATTTTAACCAATTTTATAATGCATACTAATATATAAAAATCCTTATTAATCAAACAAATAGAATGAAACATGAATTTTGCTACCTTTCTAAAGGTAAACAGACTTGGCAAAAGGATCATGTTGTAATCGTTCCACCAAATGTTTTCCTTCCCCAATAAAGTATAGATTTGGATTATTTGAGAATTAAAGTTATTTCAAGGTTTATATAATCATTAAAATTTGATCAAAACTTACAAATTCAAGAAAACACAACATTATTTCCTCAAGAACAAGACTTGTTTTAATATGATGAATTTTGGTGCAATTAAAAACAAATATAAAAATGTAATGATGGAAATTTCAAATGATATTTTTAAAATTTTAAATAAGGATATATTGTGTTCAATATAAATGTTAAATATTTTATATATTGGAAAACATTTAATCTGAATTTTTTCTTCTACATGATTTATATTTTACATTAGTAGTAATGATTTTATTTTATTTTTTTATAATATAGCATCATTGGTTAACATCTAAAGAAGGGTTTAGTAATAAGTGACAATAGTATAGGAAGTGCATTGTAATCTTTTATAAACTCCCTTTTATTTCTAAACCTCTAGGAGGAGGTCATTTAAATCAAGCAAACCCAATCATCTAAAACTAAATGATGTTGGTCACAAAAGGCACAAACCATATTCACCATGTTTACCAATATAACATAGTACCTTGTCATGTTCAATGGCAATTAACATGGTGGCTTGATGTTAGTGGGGAGGGTAAAAATCATGTGAAAAAAAAAAAGAAAAAAAAAGGTAAAAACAGAAAATATGGCAAGAAAAAAAGAAACACCAAGTAAGAAAAAGAAAAAATAAATAAAAAGGAGAAGAAAAAAAAATGATTAAGGGAAAAGAGAGGAGGATAGAAATAAAAAAAGAACTAAGCAAAAAAAAATGAAGGAAAACCAAATAAAAACCAAAGAACAATTTTTTTGAAAATGAAGGAAAGCCAAAAAGACAAACAAGAAAAAAGGAAAGATCCAAAATGGGGTAGCTTATGGTGGGGTAGCTTATAATCCTGAGTATTTATGTTAAAATAGTTGTGAGAGAATGCATGGGAAAGAAAAAAACAAAGGTCAAATGGTTCATAAAATGTTTGAAAAATAAAATAAAATAAAGATCAAGAAAAAAATGATTACACAATTTTACAAAATCAAACTAGAGAGTTAAACATCAAATTATGGGCATGCGAAAAAAATAACAAAAGAAAAAAAATAGGAAAGAAGAAAAAACAAGAAAAGAAATAAAATGAAAAAGAAAGTTATGAGGGGAAAAATGGAACAAACCAAGGGGAATGGGCTATACATTACATCTTCAAAAAGTCGTGAAAGAAAAGGGAAAAAAACTAAGGTGAACAACCCTTGCATTACATCCCTAAAAAGTTATGAGAGAAGGGAGAATATTCCATCCCCTTTTCACCCTCAAGACAAAAGAAAAGAAAAACTTCACATCCCCTCACTCAAATATATGGTTGGACAATGTAGTAAATGTGGATTGTCCACACATAGTTTAACATATTCACTGACTTTGCACCTTCCCTCACTTCAAAACACATAAGAAGAATAAAAAACCCCATCCCTTCACCTAAATTGTTGGACTGTCCACACATTTATAAAAGGGTCAATGGTCTCCTTAGTAAAAAAATTTGTGGACAATCTATAATAATACAACATCCTAGAGGCTATTAAGGGAAAAAAAGTTCCAACCACCCTATTAAACCCTATATCCTACCTACATATATGGGGGAGTTCCTGCTTGAGGATAAAGCTATTTTTATAGAGGGGGTAATTGCCCATCTGCCTGCAAATGTGCCCATGTCTCCCAAATCATAGTATGAGGTTTGGTAACATGTAGAGTTTGTCCTAAAACTTTAACATTGTTCTCATTGCACCATGGGTCTCATGTGTCGCATATTTCCTGCCCAAATGCACATGTTTTGAATATACATATCTTGACAAACTAAAATTGAATTGTAAAATGTTCTTTCTTGCCTTGTCTACAACTTTGAACAATTCTTTTGGGCAAAAGGTTGGAGGCCACAAGGCCCATGTTGTAAAACATAAAGTTTGAACTTTTAAACAATACCCTATAATTACTTTATAAAAATCACGATAACATTACTTGTTTTTGAAACAATGACAAATAGTTTGCCACAATCCAAACATGCCTTAAATGATGGGACCCAAACTTGTGGATATTTGGACAAATATTTCAATAACTTTCAAATCTTGTTTGTGCATAATAAACTGGCCATCGGCATAATTGTTTTTCATTTCCAAATAACCATGGTTCATATGGACAATTGTTTTTTGGGAAGACATTCATTATAAAAAACAAACTTTTCTTTTAACGAAATAGAAAATAGTTTGGAAAAAATGGATAAAATATACTTAGCCATCACAAATGTTTGTTTGAAAAGACACAAAAGTTACAAACCACTGCCAATTATAGAAAAAGTTAACCAAGAAACAAATCAAGCTCGCATTTTGCTATAGGAACTTACCTATTTACCTATTGAGCGAAAAAATCTCTCACCCTTTCAATTGCTTGCCATATGACATTGTATAAATTTGTCCAAACATCAGTGTCACCACAATGACCTCAATGTTGATCAGTTGTTCCAAACTTCAACTCCAAGAGATAACATCATAATTAGAATCGTAAACAACAGCAAGTTTGATTACAAGAAGAGTCATCTAATCAGAACAACTATTGAATGCCAATTTTGAAAGTTGAAACATTGTGTACGGTTGTTCAAAACAAACACAATGAAGGTCCACATGATCATGTTTTAGAGTTGCTACAGAGGGAAGTTGTCATGGCCACAAAACATGGGCAGTAACCTACTTACGTGTAGGTAAATCAATTAACTACAAATTAGAAAGTGCAACACCAATATGTGCACCAACAATCGACATTTACATGGCACATACAATTCTAATTTTTAGTCAGAATGCAAATTTTTGCGAATGGGTATTAAGAGAAAGACACCCATATTAGGTGTAAGAACATTCACAAGTGAGTTCACAAGCTATTTAGTGAAAATGACACCAACACATTATTGAACTATATGCCAAAGCCGAGCTTGAATATCGACGCCTACACTAAGACCTTAAAGCGCAAATTTTTTAGATCTGATTTATATCATGTGACCTCTTCTCCTTAAGAACCCTAGTGCAACATGATGACGATCAGAGAGACATATGCACAAAAGGAGATGTTTGTGACATTTTAATCGTTAACTTTCTAAGAAACAAATTTGTGAGACTACTTGCCTAGCTGAGCCTTTTACAAAACCCCCTAGCACCACAACACCAATGTGCAAGCCACCGAACCCTAACTCACAGCCTACTCTTTGGTTTTACTACCAACAAAACTCATAATTACCCATCATCCATGTGATTCATGGATTGACCTCCATGGTTAGACATACCATTTTAGCAATGAGCACCACCACTCTTGTTCATCCTTCCAAAGACCATTCATCCAATCTGCCCAATGTTGGATCATGCACCAACAAGAAAGATCATCCTTCCAAAATCCACTCCCACATTGAACCAACTCTCACCAACATCCATCCATACATCCATCCATGATAAAAGAGGTTGAATATCTAATCTCGTCCATGATGAGAACCCCATGTTGGGAAAAACTTTCGAGTTATGGAACCACTTTAATATCTAAATTATTTTCCACAAGAAAAAATTGAAGCTTCACCCTGAAAATGCGAAAAAGAGGTTTTAAAATTCTTTTCATTAAAATTTTTCTTTGCATCAAGATGGCATCCATACCACATCCATCGGCCAAGTGGGGGTAAGATGGTTCATTGTACATTTCAATTGTCAATTTATAATTTTATCAAATTTTATAATGCATATTAATATATAAAAATCTTTATTAATCAAACAAATAAAATCAAACATGAATTTTGCTATCTTTTTAAGGGAAAACAAACTTCACAACATGATCTTGTTATAATGGTTCCACAAAATGTTTTCCTTCCCCAACAAAGTATAGATTTGCATTATTTGAGAACTAAAATTATTTCAAGGTTTATATAATCATTAAATTTTGATACAACCTTACAAATTCAAGAAAACACAACATTATTTTTTCAAGAATAAGATTTATTTTAATATGATGAATTTTGGTGCAATTAAAAACAAAGATACAAATGTAATGATGGAAATTTCAAACGATATTTTTTAAAATTTAAATAAGGATATATTGTGTTCAATATAAATGTTAAATATTTTATATATTAGAAAACATTTAATGTGAATTTTTTTGTTCTACACGATTTATATTTTACATTGGAAATAATGATTTTTTAATTTTTTTAATATAGCATCATTAGTTACATCTAAAGAAAGGTTTAGCAATAAGTGGCAACAAGACATGAATCGCATTGTAATCTTTTATAAACTCCCTTTTATTTCTAAACCTCCAAGAGGAGGTCATCTAAATCAAACAAATTCGATCATCTAAAACTAAACGGTGTGGGTCACAAAAGGTTTGAACCATATTCAACATGTAACCAACATAACATAGTAGCTTGTCATGTTCAATGGTAATTAACATGGTGGCTTGATGTTAGCGGGGAGGGTAAAAATCACGTGAAAACAAAAAAAA